>WNGE01000646.1_pt1 | contig 64892 bp, 58 predicted proteins | sample 5400651 | NCBI WGS metagenome assembly WNGE01 (sample SAMN13153370, study PRJNA577476) | soil metagenome | isolation source: 60 cm soil or saprolite under grassland replicate 2 | place: USA:California | collected 2016-06-15 | reverse complement strand
GCGTTGAAACGTGAGTCAGACCACTATCAAGCATCCCGGTAATGCTGCGGTCCGTGAAATTGAGTTTCAGGCTGGATTCGGGTGCCAACTCAACGCGGCCAAGCTTGCTTATACCGACTGTGGCGCCGCTGTGATCCGCCGTGGCAATGACGCTGTCTGAAAAGAACGTGCCACCGGAAATAACCTTTTGGCCATTTACCGTAACTTGTCCGGAAATCGACAGTTCGCCTGAGGGAGCTTTTGCCCCGGGCGCCGCCAATGCAATCATCGAGTAGACGCTCAGGACGGCGACTGATACGCAGGCCGCAATCAACTTGCGGCTCCAGTTTTTGCTGATCATTAACTTTCCTCCCGTATAGTAGAAACAGAAAACTTGATTGCGTGCGCGACGACTATAAACTCTCGGGAGACGGAGGTTTTGTTTTACCGATCTCGTCTCAACTTGCAAAATTCTGAACGCCGGAAGCCAAGATAGCATTCACACAGGCCTAACACCTTGTTTTTATTACACTAATAGTAGCGGCCTGTCAACAATGATTTCCGCCAATTTTACACGAAATTGTGCTTTTTTGGCCTGCTCAGGTAAGTGCCACATTGCCTATTGGGCAACACGAAGATGACATTTATGAAACCCTGGACCAGCGCTGTTCCCCTCCGCTCGTCCCGGAGGCAATGCAAAGAATCCTTATGAAGCTAAAAAGGAAACTAAGGAAAAGCTTGGCTCTGGAAGTTAAGGAATAGGGTTTCACCTTAATCATTACAGCTAAGGCGTTGTCGCACGTCTAGCGCGTGTTAGCCCTTTTGGCTCTGAAGCGGGAACGGGAACAGATGCAGAACCCCTGGTGAGGCGTCCCAATAACTCAGCCTGCTCGTAAGGATCGAGACGAGCAAATACGTAAAAGGTCTCTCCAGCGCGAATAGGCCCCAGAAATCTGAAAGTGCTGTTGGAAATCTCACCAATTCTAAGATTTTCCGGACGGGGCGGTAGTTCAAATAAGGTTCCCAGCTCGTCGCGCGATACGGCCTCCAATTCCGGTAGATAGTCATTCTGGTTCTCTTTCGCGATACGAATTGCTATCTGCCGTAACGCGCGTATGCGATTTGAGTTTCGACGGTAATATGCTCTATTTACCTCGCGCCTGCTAACTCGATCGTCAACGACCTCTTGCTCGCTTCGGAGGTAGCCCAGATAGGCCCGAACAACGGGTCCAAATTCATCCCCACTCTGTGTCTGGGTTGAAGACCAGTTGGTATGGGCAGATGAAAAGACCACCACGACCGGGGTTAGTACGAATTTGAGGAAAAAGTGTCTCATTCGGAAGGGTTTTCGCCCTTTACTCCCCAGTCCAGAGAGTTGCGGGTTTTTTGATAGCTAAGTGTAACAGAGTAGGCACGTCCCACTTATTGCACACCCGTTTCGGCAATGTTACATTGATCTCAATTTTTCAGGGAAGACACTCAATCGCGCGTCGCATGGCTGACGACTCATTCAAGGACAGTTTCGCAGGCAAAGGCAAAAAAATCGCCCTGGGTATTAGCGGCGGGATTGCGGCCTACAAAGCTGCCGAGGTGCTGCGAGGATTGCAACGTGCCGGTTGCAGCGTTCGAGTCGCGATGTCGAAGCACGCCTGCGAGTTTATTCAGCCTCTCACCTTTCGCGCGCTTTCCGGAGCACACGTCGTCGTAGATGATTATGCAGCGGATAATCCCGACCCAATAGCTCATATTACCTTCTCTCAGACAGCTGATATCTTCATCGTTGTCCCCGCCACCGCAAACATCATTGCCAAGTTTGCCAACGGAATAGCGGACGATTTCTTAACGTCGACTTACCTGGCAGCCACTGTACCCATTTTGATAGTTCCGGCTATGAATCCATCGATGTGGATCCATCCTGCGACTATGAGGAATCTCCGCCAACTCCGTGAGGATGGTGTCCACATAGTAGATCCTGATGAAGGAGAGATGGCTTGCGGAACAATTGGTCCCGGACGTCTCAGCGAACCGGAAAGGGTCGTGGCTGCGGCGCTCGAACTCTTAACAGAAGCCGAAAAACGCAGAGTGCAGGATTTAGTCGGTGAACGTTTATTGCTGACGACTGGAGCAACCCGTGAAGAGCTGGATCCTGTTCGGTTTATCTCAAACCGTTCTTCGGGGAGGATGGGATTCGCAGTCGCGGAGGCCGCATGTGCGCGAGGGGCCGAAGTGACCGTCATTGCAGGTGTGACGACTGTAAATGCTCCATTGCATATTCGTCTCGTGCGAGCAACGTCAGCGGAGGAGATGTACGCAGCGGTGATGGAAGAGCTTCCCCGAGCCTCGATCTTCATTGGTGCGGCGGCTGTCGCTGATTATCGACCGGCCGAGCGATCAGCGAGCAAGATCAAGAAAACTCAATCTTCTCTGGTGGTCAATCTGGAGCGTACGCGCGATATACTGAGTGAGGTCGCTTTTGCAAAAAGGGACGGCCTACTGGTGATTGGGTTTGCCGCGGAGACCGACGATTTAATAAAGAACGCCAGGGAAAAGCTACGCACCAAAAACGTCGATGTGATTGTCGCTAACGACGTAGCGCGTAACGATAGTGGCATTGACAGCACTATGAACACAATTACGATCCTTACACGCCGCAGAGAAACGCCCGTGCAGTTGCCGCTCATGACAAAGCTTGAGGCGGCGCATCGCATTCTCGATGAAATCGTGAAACTCCGCGCGACAGGTACTTCAAATGCCGTCGCAGCTCCAGGCCAGAGGAACAAAGTATAGTCATAACTCTACGCTTCCGTTTGTCCTTCTGTTAATAATTAGAGCGTCAAGGCCCATGAATGCAGAATTCAAAGCAGCCGAATTACTCTCGCTGATAACCGAAACCCGTGAAAGGGTAAGCTACTTCCAGGAAATGGGTGTGGTGGGGATCCAATCTGAGCCGCTCCGCGTGCCAGAGACAGCGAAACACCCCCAGCGGGTACCCTTTCGGTCGAGTCAGTCCGCTTCGATCGCACCTTCATCGTCGCTGGGCTTTGCTCCTTCCTTTAAACCAAAAGTGCTCGAGCAAGCGGAAAAACCAAGCTTGCAGCTGCCCAAAATTCACACTTTGCCGCAAGACGGCTTGTTTGCAGATCTCATGCCGCCGGCGGAAATGCTTAGTAAGTCAACTGAGAGTTTCGAACAGATCTGGACCGATCTCGGAGATTGCACTCGCTGCCCACTTCATCAAGGTCGCACGAACATCGTTCACACGGAGGGCAATCGGAGGGCGCGCCTGATGTTCGTCGGGGAAGCGCCCGGTGCTGACGAAGACGCACAGGCACGGCCATTTGTAGGAAAGGCCGGCCAATTGCTCACCAAGATCATTGAATCACTCGGGCTGAAGCGAGAGGACGTGCTTATCGGTAACGTCAACCGTTGCCGACCCCCGGGCAATCGACCTCCTACGCAGGAAGAGGCGGCGATGTGCAAGCCTTTTCTGCTCCGCGAGATCGCGTCGGTGCAGCCCGAAGTGATCGTGGTAATGGGAAATACTGCAGTGAGAAACCTTCTCGAAACCCGAGAAGGAATCACTAAATTGCGTGGGCGATTCCAGGACTTCAAGGGAATCAAGGTCATGCCAACTTTTCACCCGGCTTATCTCCTGCGAGATCCCTCAAAGAAGCGAGAGACTTGGGAGGACTTGAAGAAAGTTCGTGACTATCTTGACAGCACTGCAAAAAAAGCCAGCGTTAACTGACGCAGATCAACCTCAACATGCTTTCGCAATTCCTTGTTTCGCGCTAACGTCTCACACGTGCAGAAAGATTCCAGCAGTTCGTCTCCCGCGTCAGTTGCTCGCAGCCCACTAAAGCCAATCGAACTTTCTGCGCCAATGTATGCTGATGTCGCGGTGCCTCTCCACGTTTCTCAAACTTTTACATATCGCCTTCCCGAGTCTTTGCGCGCCATCGCACAGATTGGTGCCCGCGTTTTAGTTCCCTTAGGCCGAAAACTCACGACCGGATTTATCGTCACCCTTCACGGAACGCTTCCCGCTGAAACTAGTTTGGCGGAATCTGACATCAAAGAACTTGACCAGTTGCTTGATTCAATCCCACTCATTACACCTGAACTTCTTAAAATTACAAGTTGGGTCTCTGAGTACTACGGCGCGCCCTGGGGTGAGACAATTAAAGCGGCATTACCTCCGGGCATAAGCGCAAGCATTGACGAACTCCTGACGCTCAAGCCAGAAGGTCGCGAGCGGCTAAGTGCGTTATCGGCCACTCTCCAGTCAAGAGCTGAAAACCACGCGTTGGCCATGATCGCCGAGGCGGGAGAACTTAACCTCACTGCCCTGTCAAAGAGTCTCGGAAAAATGCAAGCAGCAAGAGTGGTGCGAGCGCTCCTAAACGAAGGTCTCATTGAAACTCATCAACGCCCCAGCAACTCGTTTGCAAGAGCCAAGACTCGCCGGGTTGTTCGGTTGGTGAAAACTGCTGACCCGGCTGCCGCTTCTCTTTCCGGGAAAAGGGTCACAGAAGCTCAAAGCCGCGTGCTGGCGACTCTCTCGAACAGTGAATCGATCCCTCTCTCCGACCTGCTGGCGGAGGCACGCGTTAGCATTTCAGCGATCAACACTCTGCGAAGGAACGGCACTGTCGAGATTCTTGTTCAGAACATTCGCCGCGACCCCCTGGCAAGTGCGATCTTTCCCAGGGTTGAAGAATACAAGTTAACTGCCGACCAAACCGCGGTTCTGACTGAAATTGAGCAGTCGTTAGAGCAGAAGACTTACGCCGCCTTTCTGCTCCACGGCGTCACTGGTAGCGGCAAAACCGAAGTATACCTGCGCGCGATGCGCCTCTGTCTGAAACTTGGTCGCTCCGGAATGATGCTGGTTCCTGAGATAGCGCTGACGCCAGTGTTCTCCCGGCGCCTGCGAGCTTATTTCGGCGATCAGGTAGCGATCTTTCATTCTTCGCTATCGAAAGGCGAACGGTTTGATGAGTGGATGCGCGTAAAAAGCGGTGAGGCGCGAATTGTAATTGGCACCCGCTCTGCGGTTTTTGCCCCAATCGCAAAACTGGGGCTCGTGATTATCGATGAGGAACAGGAATCAACCTATCGCCAGCAGGACTCGCCTCGTTACCACGGTCGCGACACCGCCATTGTGCGCGCTCAGAAAGAACAAGCTGTTGTGATTCTGGGGTCGGCAACACCCTCGCTTGAATCGTTCCATAATGCGCTCACCAGAAAATATCGATACCTTCGCCTGCCAAGTCGCATAGGCAATCGTCCGATGGCGACCGCGCGAATCATCGACATGCGTGAGGTGTTTGACCGACATAAAAAGCCCAGAGTGTTTTCCGATGAGCTAATCGAAGCGATTGAATCGACTCACAAGAGAAATGAGCAGGCCATTATTCTGCTCAACCGCCGGGGCTACTCAAGTTTTGTCCTCTGTCGCACATGCGGAGAAACGATTCAGTGTCCTAATTGCGATGTGACTCTCACCTACCATCGCAGCGAACGAGTGATTATTTGCCATTACTGCAATCATCGCGAGGCCGCTCCTACTCAATGCCCATCTTGTGGCGGCAAGTACATCTACTATATCGGCGAGGGGACCGAGCAGATCGAGGCGTTGCTGAAAAAGTTTTTGCCTCGTCTCCGCATTGCCAGGATCGACCGCGACACAGCATCGCGGCGCGGGCTTTTTGAAAAGTCTCTAATGGATTTCGGCGAAGGGAAGCTCGACATGCTGGTTGGCACACAGATGTTAGCGAAGGGCCACGACTTTCCCAACGTTACTCTGGTTGGTGTCGTTTCGGTCGATGCCGGTCTCGCTCTGCCCGATTTTCGCGCGGCGGAACGGACCTTTCAGTTGATTACTCAAGTAGCGGGAAGAGCTGGCCGGGGTGATCGCGCGGGCCAGGTTTTAATTCAGACTTACCATCCAAATCACTATGCACTCCGGCACGCGTGCGCCCAGGACTACAGGGGTTTTTACAACGAAGAAATACGCCACCGCCAGAACCATTCCTATCCGCCCTTTGTCTCGCTTGCGTCTCTACTCGTTCATGGTTCAGATCTAAAGCGAGTGAGGGGTGATGCACTCGAGGTGCGTAAGGAACTGGATCTGGCCAATACGGATCGCGCGTGTCGCATCCTCGGTCCAGCTCCGGCTGCTCTCGCCAGACTCAAGGGCGAGTATCGCATTCAGTTGCTCATCAAATGTGGCAACCGCCGGCAATTGCGGGCGGTTGTCGATACTGCGCTAAACAGCATCGCCAGTCGTGGCATAAGTCTTCGCTCCATAAATCTTGAAATCGATCCGGTTTCAATTATGTGAGGGCGTGCGCCCCTCTGGCTCATGCGCTAAACTCCCGCCATGAAACTCTCCGAACTTGCAGCTCGAACGGGAGCCCGGCTCGAAGGAGACTCTGCTGACACAGAAATTGAAGGTGCGGCTGGCCTCGACGACGCAAAGTCTGGTCGCGTCACGTTCCTGGCCAACCCGCGCTACACGACCCATGTGAAAAACACCGAAGCTTCAGCAATCTACGTCGGCGAAAATGTCGAGATTGGCCGCGATGGTATCGCCATATTGCGTGCTAAAGATCCCTATCTCGCCTACACGCGCGCACTCCGTCTTTTTCATCCTGAGCCGGTTATCACTCCTTCCATTCATCTCTCCGCCGTTATCGACCCAACGGCACAAATTGCTGAGAATGTCTGGATTGGTGCGTGTTCTGTAATTGGACCTCGCGTCCAGGTTGGCGCGGGCGTACGCATCTATCCCAACGTTACGGTCTACGAGGAAGTTACCATCGGCAAAGATTCGGTGATCCACGCGGGCGCGGTAATTCGCGAGCGATCGCAGATTGGTGACCGTGTAATTATCCATAACAACGTTGTGGTGGGTTGTGATGGCTTCGGATACGCAAAAGACGAGGAGCGCCACTGGCTCAAGATTCCCCAAACCGGTCGGGTCGTTATTGAGAACGACGTGGAGATAGGGGCAGGGACAACAATTGATCGAGCATCGGTCGGTGAATCCCGGATTGGCAAAGGCACAAAGATCGACAATCTGGTCCAAATCGGCCACTCGTGCACGATTGGCGAAGACACGTTGCTCTGCGCACAAGTAGGGCTGGCAGGAAGTTCACACGTCGGCGACCGAGTGGTCTTAGCCGGCCAGGCTGGTGTTGCAGGTCATTTAAAGGTTGGCGATGACGCTGTGATCACGGCCAAGAGTGCAACCAGTCACGACGTGCCGGCGGGCAAAGTTATCTCGGGCATTCCAGCTTTCGACAATCGCGATTGGCTGAGATCGACAGCCGTATTTCGCCGGCTCGGTGAGATGCAACGGACAGTCAGTGAGCTGCAACGACGACTTGCGGAGCTTGAGAAATCGCGTTCATAACCTACTATGTAATCGCCCCACCATCCACGATCACAACCTCACCATTCATGAAGCTATTGCGATCGCTGACCATGAAGGCAGCATACTCGGCGAGCTCTTCCGGCCGGCCCAGTCGACCGGATGAGGCCCAGAAATCGTGCATTTGAAGCAAACGCTCCGGAAGGGCGGACGTCAAATCGGTGTCGAAAATGCCGGCTGCGATCGCGTTTACCTTGACCCCAAATGTCCCGGCTTCGCGTGAGAGGCATTTAGTGAACCCGATCATCGCTGCCTTTGAGGTGGCGTAATGAACTGCGGTCGGCAACGCTCGTAATGCACCTATGGAGGTGATGTTGAGGATACTTCCCTTCCTCTGTCGAATCATCTGCTTGTAGATGGGCTTCGTGACAGCGAAGAGGCTGCCAACGTTTGTATTAATCACTTCATCCCACGCTCGATCGGTTGTTGTCGCGAAGTTATCGCCGCGATTGATCGCGGCGTTATTGATGAGAATATCGATCCCACTCCACTTTTCCACAATCTCTCTCGCCAGTCGCTTCATTCCCAAACGATCGGTTACCGAAATCTTGAAACTGAGTGTTCGCCTTCCATGCCCCTCAACCTTCCGACGGGTCTCTTCCGCAAGATCATCACGAACGCCATAGCTAAAGGCTACGTCAGATCCCTCGCGCGCAAAGACGTCACAGATTGCCGCACCAATCCCGCGCGTTCCTCCAGTTACGAAGGCGCGTTTTCCTTCAAGCAGAAGACTCACCAGCTAGCTATCTCCTAAAAAGCCCGCTTCGACGATGCAAGCGGGCGAAATGGGGGTCTTGATTCGTTGGCGGGAATTAAAGCCTGAAAAGCGTCAACAGTCAACGCACTGGGGACTTTGGATCGACTGAACTGGTATAGGAGTTACGCGACGTCGCTGAGGATGGGTTCTTCGGGACTCAGAACAGCCGCGGGAATCAAGGCCACAATCTCTTCGACGATCTGCCGCGTTGCGCCTGGGATCGCAAGTCCGAGATGTCGCTGGCATGTTTCAGTAGCACCCCGGCGCCACGGTTAGCGATTAGTTTAGCTGCCCCTGCTTCCTGAGGCATTGGGCGTGTAATCGCATCCACAATGATTGGAAGCCTGCTGGCGAAAGCTTCGAACGTGGTCGAACCGCCGAGTTTCGAAATCATTACATTGGCCGCTCTCATTAACTGCTCGACCTGTTCGGAGTAACCGATAACTTTGATCGGGAACGCGGCGCTGGACGCAAGCGATTCCGCTTCTGCTCTCAGTTCCTCGTTTTTCCCTGCGAGAAAGATGGCCTGCACATCCAGTTTTCCCCGAACCAGTTCACGGAAAATTTTCGGAATGTTGCCACCTCCCTCCCAACCGGCATTGACGAATACGGTAAACTTTTCCGGATCCAGATCCAGAGCGCGCCGGGCGGCCTGCGCTGCAGCCTCATCGGGATAGCCAAACTTCGGATGAACGGGCATGCCGGAAATCTTGATCCGCTCCGACGATATCCCGTAATCGATCAGTTGCTGCCTCGCGCCCTCACTGGCAACAAGATAAAGCGTCACATCGTCGCAAGCCCATCCCCGCCAGAATCCGTAATAGGGGTCGGTAACCACGGAGACGAGCGGGATCCGATCGGCGAGCTTAAGTTCTTTCAGCACGCGAGCGAGCATATGCTGTGTGAGAGGGTGAACACTGACGACCACGTGGGGGCACCAGCGCTCAAAAAGCTCAACTACAAAACCCACGCAGCGTTTATGGAAGAACTCCCGCGTTTCCGGACGGACTCTGTTCACCACCCAATAAAGATATTTCATCCAGTGCTGCTTATTTCGCAGCAGCCAGTTGTAAAGACCAACCAGTTTCTCTGTTACAGCGTGAGATTCCTCAATTGCACGCACGACGCGAACTGCGTATGACTGGCCTTCAAAGAACTTCTGCACGCCGGCCACAATAGCGGCCGCGGCTGAGCGATGACCGCCACCAGTGTCAGAAGAAATGATCAGGATTTTAGGAACGCGAGTGCGAAACATTAAATGGTCTTGGGCTTTGGTCTTGGGTCTTTAGGTCTTTGGACTTTGCTATCTCGGACCTTGGCAGCGATTTGTTAACACGGACAATCGGCAATCTAAAATCTAAAATCGCAAATCAAAAATGCTTAGGCTTGCACCGCCAAGCCATCAGCTTCGGCGCCGGCGCGATCCATATCTTTCCGTGCTTTCTTCATCTCGCGCTCCAGTTTTTTGATCTGGATCAGATGCCCTGGATTAAAAGGTAAGGACGGGTAGTAACTGTTCGATTCGTGCGTACAAAAGCAACCGTCCGCAGCCTTCTTGCGGCGCTCTTTCATTGCCGGCGACAACCAAAGCTTTTGGAAATCCCAGTCAAAGTCACGAAGGTTGGCTATGGGGGCGAGGTTCTCGCATGACGAAACCGTACCCTCGTCGTAGATCACGCCACCGGCTGTTCCCGCGTAGCACGTCATCTGCGCTTGCTGCGTTTCCTGGGTCTTCGCGATTAGGCCATGCATATAAATATCGATTGCGGCCTTAAAGAATCCCGCTTTGCCGCCGTAGTTATTCTTGATCGCGGCATGGCGCGAGTCGTCATCAATCATATTGGCGAGCTTCGCGTAGCGCGAATGATCGATGTCAAGCTCGATTGGATCGGCTGATGGCGGACGGATGTAGTTAAAGTTCACCTTGTCTGGCTTCAAGTCGTATTTGAGGAAGTCATACCACTCAAAGATCGTATCCTGGTTCGAGTTCATGAAGCAGGTGCATGTTTGCACATCCAATTTCGGATACTCTTTCTTGATCCCCTGAAGCTGACGCGCGGTATCGATGGCAATGTCCCAGGAGCCAGCCTTCTGCCGAATCTTCTCGTGCTGCCCTTTGAGTCCGTCGATGCCGAGCGCAACGGTCACGTTCAAATCCGGGCACTCCTGCAGGATGCGGATCACATCCGGAAAGATTCGCTTCTGAATCTGTCCATTCGACATGATGTAAATCGATTCCAACTTGTTTCTAGTATAAAAAGCGCGCGCGATCTCCGGCAAGTCCTTCCGGGTAAAAGGTTCGCCACCGGCTAGAATGAGCACGCCAAGGTTGCCTCCCAATGTTTCAGCAATCTTTTCGATCTCGTGCGTCTTCATTTGCAGCTTCTTGCGCGGTCGATCATCAAGCTCGTCAGTGAAAAAGCAATGCGTACAACGCATGTCACAGACAGATGTCACCAAAATATTCAGCAACACCGGCGCAAAGGGCTGCCCCACGGCCAGTTTCGCATAACGTTTCAGGAGCTCTCTTGTTGTGAAATCCATTATTGCCTCAATTTAATGCTTATTAATTAGGCTCTGCGCCTTAACTATCATTACGGCATTCCAGGCAGTAATGTCAAAGAGTTCGAAATCGATCAACACCCGCAACTGCCCGCCGCCTTGACCACCTGTGACTTTGCATCCTTTCTGACGACAAAGGTTGCATCGTATTCAGTCGACTCGCAGTTCTCATCGCTGGCCTTGCACACTCGTGTCACAATATATGTTGCACTGACCTTGATATCACCCGCGACGAATCTCGCGGTCGATCGGGCTGCCAATCGTTCTTGCTCTTTTCCTTTTGGTCCTTCTTCTTTTTCCAAGGTAAGCTTTACATCGCGTCCGTCGATATTCATCGAGGCCGTTTTTTGATCTTCCTCAATAGATGAGAAGAAGATGTACCGTTCCGCATTTCGCGGGGTACCGCGAAATTTAAAGTAACAACCGCAACCATCAACAACCTTATTTTTCAAATTCCCCACCAACCTCCGCTTAGATGCCGTTTGGGCGGGAATGATGCCCACAATCAGAACTGCATCAAGCGCAAGCCCTAAGAAAAGTCTCACAACATGAGTTTTTTGAAACATATGGGCCTCCTGACGAAATTCCTTTGCCGTTTGAGGTTACGAAGCGCCCAGACGGTCGCCACGATTATGAATCCCCAGAGCCCGCATGCGGCGATAAAGATGGCTGCGATCCACGCCCATCAACTCGGCCGCGCGGGAGACGTTTCCTTCTGCCTCTTCCAGTTTTCGCTGGATGAACTCGCGATGGTAAGCGTCTGTCGCCTCCTTGAACGAAGGAAACCTGAACGATGCGACCGGGGCCTCCTCTTTTCCTCGCGCGGGCAAATCGCCGGCATCAACCTCAACACGAGGATGCATGATCACCACGCGCTCAATAGTATTCTTTAACTCTCGAACGTTGCCGGGCCAGGAATAGTTTTGCAGTTCCTCGATCGCTTCTTGCGCAAACTCTTTTGGCGTTCTTCCGTAAGCTCTCGAATAGTTCTGGTTGAAATGTTCCGCCAGCAAAGGCACATCTTCCGGACGCTCACGCAACGGCGGCAACTCAAACGGGATGACATTGAGTCGATAGAAAAGATCGGGTCGAAATTTTCCTTGCTCGATTTCGAGGTCGAGGCGTTTATTTGTCGCGGCAATCACTCGTACGTCAACACTGATTGAGGCGCCACTTCCCACTGGCTCAAAGCGCTGCTCTTCGAGCACTCGCAGGACTTTTGCCTGTACTTTCGCGCTCATGTCACCAACTTCGTCCAGGAAAAGAGTTGCCTGATCAGCGATCTCAAACTTTCCTTTTTTCGCGGCCGTAGCGCCGGTAAAAGCCCCTTTGACGTGTCCAAAAAGCTCTGATTCGATTAACTCTTCCGGTATCGCAGCTGAGTTGACTTCAACAAAGGGTAGTGAAGCCCGGCGGGATTTCGCATGAATGGAACGTGCGACGAGTTCTTTGCCGGTCCCAGACTCGCCATAAATAAGAACTCTCCCATCAGTCGGAGCGACGATAGTGATTTGTTTGCGCAGGGCTCGCATGGCCACGGATTCGCCAACCATTGTGTATTCCCTGGCTAGCTCGGCGGCCATTTGCGCGTTTACCAACTCGAGCTGTCTCTGACGCAGGGCATTGCGAACGGTTAGCACAGTCTTTTCTATGGAGAGAGGCTTCTCAATAAAATCAAACGCTCCTAGCTTTGTTGCCCGCACTGCGGTTTCGACATTGCCATGGCCGGAGATGATCACTACAGCGGCATCCGATCCGGCGACGCGCAGTTCTTTCAAAGTCTCAAGCCCATCGATGCCAGGCAACCATACGTCGAGCAGGATGCAGCCATAGGCGCGCCGCTCCAGGGCTTTCAGACACTCCTCGCCACTGGCAACTGCATCTGTCGCAAATCCCTCGTCATCCATCACACCGCGCAACGTGTCGCGAATGCCGCGTTCGTCGTCTACTATGAGAATTGAATCAGACATGGAAAGTCAGGAGGCAGACGGCAGGAGGCAACGGCAAAAGAGACTTTTCCATTTTCCATTTCTCATTTCCCATATTTTTTATTGCTGCTCTTGTTATTATTTGATCCACTTGGGAGCTGGAAGGAGGCACCTGTGATCTAACCCCTTATCAAATGACCCGATGACTTATCAATGACCCGATGACTTATCAATGACCGGATAACAAATAAGAAATGAGAAATGAGAAATGGAAAATGCTTCCCTCCTGCCTCCTGCTCCTGCTTTCAAGCCGGCAATTCGATAATAAAACGGGCGCCGCGCGGACGATTCAGCTCGGCCCGTATTCGCCCGCGATGCTCCAGAATGATTCGCTGCACGATAGCTAAGCCCAAACCTGTGCCGCTGCCGCGCGTGGAAAAGTAGGGTTGGAAGAGTTTCTTGAAATCTCCGGAGGGAATCCCGTGTCCCGTATCAGAAACTTCCACTAACAGGAGGCTACGAGCGTTGTCATGACTAGTGGCAATCGTGATCCTTCTCTCTTGTTCCATACCCGCCAAAGCGCCGAGCGCATTATCAATCAAGTTTACGAAGACGCGACGCAACTGTTCCGAATCGAGCATCGCCGAAGGGAGCGCCGGATCCAACTCCAGCTCCATCTTCACCCCGTCCAGGCGATCTTCGTACAAGGCTGCCGCGTGGCGCACCGCTTCATTCAAATCGCCAGGCTCCAAACGTGCCAACGGCAAACGTGCGAAACGTGAAAACTCATCAACCATTGCCTTCAACCCGGCGACTTCACGCGTGATTGTTTCAGTGCATTCGTCTATTACGGCGGCTCTCCGGCTCTCGTCAAGCACTTCTTCCGGTTTACCGTTGGAACCATTCTTTTCACCATTTTCCCTAACCCACCGATAATTCCTGGCAATACGTTCTGCTGAGAGCTGGATCGGCGTCAAAGGGTTCTTAATCTCGTGGGCCATACGTCGCGCAACCTCGCTCCAGGCGGCTGCGCGCTGAGCGGACAATAGTTCGGAGAGATCCTCGATCACCAGGACAACTCCGTGTCCCTCGCCGGGAAAGCCGCGCAAAGCTATAGCCGCAAGAGCGACTGGAAGTGGCCCGGTTTCTTTTGCCAAAGCTCCCGTGAGCTGTGTTTGCTCATTTGCCTGGCCGGTTCTGCGAGCCCGTCGCAGTAGCCGATCCAGTACAACTGCATCCTCAACACCGATCAGTTGCTTGAGTCCTTCGTGACCGTGCACAACGTCGCTTAAACGGAGCATCCGGGCTGCAGCAGCATTGATGGTCGTGACCCGATCCTTTTCGTCAAGCGATACAACCCCTGTTGAGAGAGATTGCAGCACCGTCTCGATATAGTGACGGCGCTCTTCAAGCGCAAGATTCTTGTCGCGAAGTGCGGCGGATCCCTCCTCAATTCTGCGGCGGTTTTCTTCGAGCTGGGCAGTCATCTGATTAAAGGAATGCGCCAGCAACGCGAGTTCGTCTTCTGCGTCCGTCAGTACGCGATGTGAAAGATTACCCCGGGCAATTTCGTTAGAAGCTTCCGCCAGGGCCTTGATCGGTGTCGCGATGCCACGCGCCAGGTAGATCGCCACCCAACTCGATACAAAAAGCAGCATCAGGGTCATCAGACCCAGCGTGGACAGTCCCAGTAGCCGCACGTTCCGCTGTCGCTTGACGAGCTTTTGATATTCGCTCTTGGAGTTGGCGATTGTGTCGTTTAAGTCGGTATCGGCGCGGCGCGCCGGTGCGAGAATCAGCCTCTGGGATTCCGACAGCGGAAATGCCATTACGTCGAAGCCCTTGCCATCCGCGAGAGTGTCACCGAGATCACCCTTGGTCTCGCGTGCGCGGGCAAGAAGCGGTTCCAATTCGGCTTCATGGTCCGGGGAAAGCTTGGCCCTGCTCCGCGTTGCCAGACTTCCGTCTGAGTTGACAATTTCGACTGCCGCGAACTGCGCTCTGGCGACCATATGATCAAGCGTTTCTTGTCTTCCTGTCTCAGGTTGTTCGTTCAATATGGCGGTAAGCAGTGAAGCAGTTTCGCGTAAACTGCGGTTCTGCCGGGCAAGAGACTCGCGTCGCTCCTGGATCGCTTCCTGCACGAGACCGTCCGGGATGGGGCTGAACCACTTTTCGAGTGAACGATTCAGAAATAGATAAGAGAACACCGCCATTGCCGTGATCGGCAGGAAGCTGATCGTAATGAAATAAATTAACAGCCGCGTCTTGATCTTTGAGCCCAGTTCTCGCTCGCGTCTCTCGCGGCGCAGTTTCACAAGATTACGAACGAATATGAAAGAGAAAACAACGAAGGCAACAAAGTTGAGGGTTGAAAGTGCATAAAGGACCAGAGTGTCGGAAGCGGTATCGGGACGAACAACATTCCAGAGCCATAACTGTTGCGAGACAATTATCGCCAGCAGCAACAGCACGATGCCGCCGAGACTCCACAGCATGAGCCTCCGTCGACGCATCAACTTCTTTGGCTCGGAACCCGAATTTTGTGCCTGATTGCTCATGAAATGCGGGCCAAAGTTTAGCACACGGGAGTGACCCAGGCATTCTGCACTACCCGGATTGATCTGAAGTTCCCAGCGCGGGTATGCCGTCAAGACAGGGCAGTTTCACGCAAAGACGCATTGAAAATTCTTGCTGAGAAGAAGAGCAGACGAGATTCTGCGCTCTTCTTTCACAGTGAATTATTCCCGACCATCGTCTAGAATGCCCGCTCCAATCCAACCAAGGCCGAAATCTTCTAATGGAACTCAAACAAATCTTCATTAATCGTGCAGGCCGCTTGCGCAGTGGCTGGCGACTGTCGGCGTTCGTCCTGATCTATGTCTTTCTCCTTTTCCTACTCACGATCGGAGTGCGCGTGGTCTACGCGCTCGCAATGTATCTCTTCCCGGGTCTGGCGTGGAGCACCAATCTGGCAGACTTATTTTTCAGACTGATCCTCCTAATCTCCGCGCTGGGCGCTGGTTTTTTATGCACTCGAGCGCTTGAAGGTCTGCCGTGGCGTGCGCTCGGATTGTCGTGTCATGAAGGATGGTTGCGAGATCTACTGATTGGCTCGGCCGTTGGAGTGGCTTCTCTGGCTCTCGCTACGGGAATTGCTACTGCCGGTGGTGGGCTGCGTTTCTCTTTTTCTGCAGCGGCCGTGCTTACTCAAGTTGGGCGAACGCTGCTTTTTTCTGCAATCGTGTTTATTGTCGCGGCCTTAGCCGAAGAAGCACTGTTCAGAGGCTATCCTTTGCAGACGTTAACTCGAGCAGGTCTTGCATCGTTAGGAGTCTTACTCACTTCCGTACCCTTTGCAGCAATCCATCTGAAGAACCCAAATGTGGCCCAGGGATTCACATTCGTGAATACAGCCCTCGCGGGTGTGTGGTTGGCAATGGCTTACCTGCGCACAAGGAGCCTGTGGTTTCCCCTGGGAATTCACTGGGCCTGGAACTGGGCCCAGGGTTCGCTTTTCGGTCTGCCCGTGAGCGGCATAACCAGAATAGCTCCTCATCCAGTGCTACAGGGAACTGATCTTGGACCAGCCTGGCTGACGGGCGGTGGTTATGGCATTGAAGGCGGACTGGCATGCACGGTTACGCTGGTTGTTTCTACTCTGTTCATCTGGCGCACACCACTAGTGACGCCGACGTATGAAATGAGGACCCTAACCTCGCAGGAGAACCCCACAGAGGCCAATCTCGTAGTATCCAATGTCCAACCGAATGGCAGTCGACTAGATCTTTCATAGCGGTAAAGTTGTTGTGATGAGTCAAGTCTTTTGATCCATTTTCCATTTGCCGTTTGACAGTTTTCATTGGTCATTTTTTGATCTGATTTCGTGGGGATTCGTGTTACTTCGTGGATCGGCTTATTTGGCTGAGAGAGATGAAGAACAATCTACGAAATCACACGAACCGACGCGAACAATAGGCCACAAATGGCAAAATGAAAAATAATGATAAATGCTAAATAATGCTAAATGACAAATGGAAAATGGTCTTCGCGATCGCCTCTTATTACGACTCGTCGGTCCGAGGTGCCGCCTCGCTAGTCATCCTTTGTTAACACTCTTCCCTTCTATTTCGTCTTAATCGGTGTCAAGCAAGGTCCGAAGCCACCGACTTGCAAGCGCCAGCTTCAACTCTTGTGTGAATTGAAAGCCAGCATGAATACGGGATCCCGGACGAGGCAGTGCAATGTACGAGGTTGAAGCCATAAGTAACATGCCTGTCATTCCCGGTCAGAGGAAACTTTCGATTGCGCAGAGAAACGCCGAAATCGCGCCTGAGGCGATGCTGGTGACGGCTGTCGTCGAAGGTAACCATGACCAGTTTGCTCGGCTTTATGATCTTTATGCACCGCTGGTGCATGGAATACTGCTCGCGCGCGTACCGCGAAGCGAGGTGGCAGATCTGGTACAAGACATCTTTCTCCATGCGCTTAAGAAACTGCCTACACTCCGCGACAGAACAGCTTTCGGACCGTGGTTAGCCATGATTGCCCGTAACCGTGCAATGGACTTTCATAGACAATCGCGCGAGACCGTGGCTGTGACTGAAGACCTGAGCAGCACAAATTCCTCCGGCGCCAAAGCAACAGAGATGTTGGAGATTATCCGGTCACTTCCTGATGCTTATCGTGAGACGCTCGTTCTCCGGCTGGTGGAAGGAATGACCGGACCAGAGATCGCCACCCGCACAGGACTCACGCACGCATCGGTCCGCGTGAACCTGCACCGCGGGATGAAACTCTTGCGTGAAAAGCTCGGCTTTAAGGAGGGCTTATGAACGACGATTACTTGTGGGATCGAACAGGCGAACCGGATCCCGAGATTCAACAACTCGAAGATGTTCTCGGCACACTGCGATATCAGCCGCAGCCATTAGCGATTCCGGAACAACAAGAGAACAGTCGGAAGCAGTCTCACTTTTCACAGTTTGCAATTGCCGCGGCACTCACCGTCATGCTCTTTGGCGCCGCGTGGTGGATATTACTAACCAGTCGGCGAGCGGCAGATTCAGCAAAGGTACACCCATCGACCACAGCAACTGCCGCTGATCCAGAATCAGTAGCTTCCATTAAAGCGATCAGCAGCAGTGACCAGGCAATGAGATCCATAGAGAACGGCAAGAGAGCGCAGCCTCCCCGACATCGAGTGACACAGACCGTGCTGACCAGGAACGTCAAGCACTCCAACGGGGCTGCCCCATTGGGGACCCCTCCTTCTCCCGGTCGATCACAAGTCGTGAAAAGTTATGAAGCTATCACAAGGGAACGTGCCGAGGCTGAAGCCGCCAAAGAGCAACTATTGCTGGCCTTGCGCGTCGTCAGTGCCAAGTTAAGTCTCGCTCAAAAGAGGGCGCAAGGAACATATCCAGCAAACATGATTCGTAACCAACACAAATTAGGTTGAACGGAGTAACTATGAACGGACGAGTACAACTTTCACTCAAGCTCGCGTGGCTGGCACTGTTGCTGGTCTTCGGCGCCGCAGCAACGACATGGGCCCAGACCGCAAGACTGGAGATGGGCCAACTCGACAAGCTTGGGGCCAGGGCTTCTCAGACGGTAGACGTCAATATTGACGAGCGAATGGTGCAGCTCGCGGCCAAATTTCTTTCCAGCAAAGATCCTGATGAGGTCAAGATCAAGGAAGTCGTTACCGGCCTGAAAGGTATTTATGTCAAGGTCTTCGAATTCGAGCGCGAGGGTGAGTATACCCAGGCGGACATGGCTTCCATTCGGTCGCAGTTAACAAATCCCGTCTGGACCAGAATGCTCAATGTTTACAGCAAGAAAGAGGGCAGCATTGAGGTTTACCTGATGAGCAACGCCGCGCAAATCGGTGGTCTCGTGGTTCTGGCGAATGACCCCAAGGAATTGGTTGTTGTGAATATCCTGGGTCCGGTGGATCTCGAAAAACTCAGCCAACTTGAGGGTCAGTTTGGAATTCCCGAACTGCAAATTGAGGTGACTAAACCAAAGCAAAAGAATTGAGCACGAAGATGAAGAGATTGCTAATACCAGTCCTGCTGCTTTCCTTGCTCTGGATAGCCCCGCCTACAGGTGTGGCAAAGAGCGATGACTTTGGCATCGTCGTTAAAGTCATTGAGGATTTTTATGACGTCAAGCACAAGAGCGTGCCCTTCATCGCGCGAGCAGGAATTAAAACAGCAACCGCTGCCGCACGTCTTTCCGGCGGAACCAGAAAGAGACTGGCGGAAGCGGGCAGCGTGAAAGTGGCTTTCTTTGAAGATCAGGAATTCAACTCAAAGGGCGGCATCGCAAACTTCAAAGCACGGGTCACGACATCACTAGCAGGAAAATGGCTGCCCTTCATCCAGGTGCTCTCACCGGGTGATGAGGCCCAGACCTATATATTTCTCAGGGATGCTGGCCCAAAGTACATGGTCCTTGTAGTGACGATAGAAAAACGCGAGGCTTCTGTGGTCCAGGTCACTCTGGCGCCCCAGACACTGGCGATGCTGATGCAAGACCCAAACGAGATGGGAAAAGCGATTAATGACGACGCAATCAATAACGACGATCAGGATTAGATCATGAGCCCACAAATAAGATTCCCCGCTAAGACGCAAAGGCACGAAGACGAGCCCTACCTCAGGTTAGCGCTCTGTCCGGTGCTGTTCGCGTTTGCGATAATTGCAACTCAGGTGGCCGCACAGGAAGTGGCCGATACGATCCGAGTAAACACTCGTGTCGTATTCATGGACGCCCTCGTAAAAGAAAAACGGACCGGTATTCCTATTTCTGACCTTAAACCAGAGAACTTCGAGGTCCTTGACGATGGCAAGCCACGTTCGATCTCTTACTTTACTAATCATGGACAGGCCCGCAAACCACTGGCCGTGGTCCTGGTTCTCGATCTCAGAGACGACGGCGCTGGGAGATTCCTAAAGCGGACGGAGATCCTCGAGACCATGGCTGCTGAGCTCGCGAAACTTTCGCCGGCAGACGAAGTGGCGATAATAGCCACCAATTTCGACGAAGACTCAAGCCGGAGAATGCTTACGGACTTCACAAGCGATCCGAACCAGATTGCCGCCGCCCTGAAAAAGGTGCCATCACTGCTGGTTTCGGAAGAGGAAAAGATAGCCGCAATGATAAAGGCCAGCGGACCGGACCGGCCGGCGTCCGAAGCAACCTCAGACCGCATCAAGAGCGACAAATCGGAAGCGGATCAGCGACCCATATCGTCACAGGTTGAGGTCAATAAGCCTGCCGATAATGCAGGCGTTGATAAGAATGTCATTTCGGTTGAGATCTCTACAGATCCGAAAACGGGTGCCACAGTTACCCGGACCATCATGAAAGACGGCACGGTGCTAACCAGGCGAACTGACAAGAGCGGAAAGATGAATGTCGCAATGGGTGAAGAGTACAGTCTTTATGCCGCTGCGCGCGAAGTTTCCCGCATTGCCACGAAGCAACGTCCTAATTCGCGCGCTGCAATCATCTGGGTCACCGACGGAATTACTCCGATCATTATTGAAGATCGCAAAGCGAGCGAAGATCTCCTGATCCGTTCGAATGTGACTTTCAATTCACTGACGGTAAGCATGCGAACGCTCTACAAGTTTCTGCTACCGTTCGCTAAGCCGGTCGGCAACTGGATTGGCATGAGCTTCTCAGGAAGTGCGAAGTATCTGGCTAAGCAAACGGGCGGCGAAGCGGTGCAGGTCAGCCGCACGAGCGACTATGCGCGCGGACTAAGCAAGATTATCGGGAATCTCACCGCACGCTACAGTCTGGGATTTACTCTCGCCGAAGAAGAGAAAGACGATGGACGTTTACACGCGCTCGACCTGCGTGTGAAAGCGCCGGATGCGAAAGGCAAACTGCGGAAACTTGAAGTGAGTTCGCGCCAGGGTTACTACATGGCGACCGCGACGGAGAACGCAACGACCACCTCGAAGGCCCAGTAGAGAGTTTCTTCTTCGCAATCAGGACTCGCTCTCTCCGCCAAGCGGGTAGAGACTTGATTCCAGCTCTTAGCAGTTTGCTCAAACAGTGGTCATCAGCAATAAAGCGGCAAAAACGATCCACGAAATCACACGAAGAAACACGAATTAAGGGTCTATTTCGTGCGGTTTCGTGTTTCGTGGACCGTATTTGTTTTCTGCAACCTGCTAGACTGTCGAGGCCTCACATCGGACAGCAATCCTTTGTCTCATACGAGACCGTAACCCTTAGGTTCTTTTTCAGATCCGCTTTCATTCGCGTTATCCGCGGCTGAATGTTCTGTTGCACTACCACTGCCTGCAATCTGATCCACTACACTCTTTTGGCGGCAGGTTGCGAACCGGTCACCTTTCAGCGCAACATTCCAATCAAGAATCAGCAGCAGCGATTAACAATCATATCGGCTTAACGCAAATGGCTTTCAATGTCATTGACGTGGTACTCGTCCTGCTCGTGTTGTTGAGTGTGCTCAATGGCTGGCGACGTGGCTTCATCCTGGGCGTGCTCGATCTGCTGGGTTGGATCTTAAGTCTGCTCGCGGGCCTGCGTTTTTATCAGCCGCTGGCACGTTGGCTGGGACCACGCGTCGACTTATGGTCTGAAGTTTGGGATCAGCCGATCGCTTTTCTTTTGCTCGCAATCAGTGTCGGCTTAGCTGTTCGCCTCTTTAGCGACGCGATCCTTAGAGGTCTGGGGAAAGATGTTCATGAGCGGGTAATCAATAAAGTGTTCGGCATCGTGCCCGGTTTGGCGAATGGCCTGATTAGCGCAGCGATAGTTGCCGCGTTGCTGCTCGCTATACCGCTCAACGAAGCCTTGCGCGAACGCGTCCGCGGAAGCGCGCTAGTCAATCACCTGGCCATCTACACCGAACGACTGGAAACCGCGCTCATTCCCGTCTTTAACGATGCCATCAGGCAGACGCTCAATCTGCTTACGATTCAACCTGAATCAGACGAGCGCGTCACCCTGCCTTACACCGTTGCAGACTCGCGCCCCAGACCGGATTTGGAAGCCGAGATGTTGAGACTGGTAAACAGGGAACGAATCGCGGCTGGACTCGGGGTCCTGGCGCCCGATCCGGAACTCACTGAAGTCGCGCGGCGACACTCAGCCGATATGTTCGCGCGCGGCTACTTTGCGCACGACACGCCTGAGAACCGCGATCCGTTTGACCGGATCCGGGAAGCGGGCGTTCGTTTTCTCGCCGCTGGAGAAAATCTGGCCCATGCCCCGACCATTCAAATAGCGCACACCGGCCTGATGCACTCGCCAGGACATCGCGCGAATATTCTGCGCCCACAATTCGGACGCGTTGGCATCGGCATTATGGACGGGGGCAGGTATGGCTTGATGGTAACGCAGAACTTTCGTAATTAGTGTGGTGTCTGAAAATAACGGCACAATATTCGGTGGTTTGATGAATGATAAAACGACGCTTTGAATTTCGTGATTTTTCGTGTGATTTCGTGGATCGTCTTCGGTGTGGAAAAACTCGATCCACGAAATCACGAAGACCCGCGAAAAAACAACTAGCTATCCGTGATGCAGGTCTTGAGCTGGGGAGCGACTGCGTCGCGGTTTTTTCTTGTTTGGGCGCCGCGCGCGACGTCGAGTGGTCGGAGAGTTAATCACTGATGGCTGTGCGCTATTCGATGGTTGTGTCCCAATTGATTCTTGGTTTCCGCCTGTGGGGCCATCCGCGCTTCGGTGGTAAGCATCGGCATCTGCCTGTGCGATCGCTTTTTCGAGACGTGCGCTGCTGATAGCCAGCTGGTCCACCCGCGTTTTTAGACTCTTCCTTTCGATCTCCAATTGGCGTTGCCTCTGCTCGCGCAACTCTTCCGGACGCGTGCTGCCGATACCCGCAAGACCCTTCTCAATGTTCTCGGGTTTCAGGTCTTCTTCAACTTGCTGCAGGCGGGTTTGTAGTTCCGTTTGTTCCGTCTGCAAGTCGGCGAGTTGCTGACGAAGCTTCGCGGCGCGCTCTTGCGCGGCGTTCTGCGCCATTACGGGCGTCACCAGGAAGCCGGCAATTACCAATGTCGCTAAAGCCTGAATCGTATGTAGATGTCTCATATGTATTCCCTGAACAGGTAAAAAAGGAGGCGGAAGGGGAACGGGGTGTTGAAAGCTTAACTCGTTGCCGACTGAGACTCAATACCCAACTGTGAAAGTCGAAAAGCTATAAAACCGTCTTGAGGCGGGATTCAAGTTGTTCGCGTCGGCTGCGACTTAGCTTCAATTGCACTCCGTTGTCCAGCACAACGATGTAATCGCCATTGAAATGAGGATGCAGTTCCTTGATGCGGTCGAGGTTTACGATGATTGAACGATGAATGCGCACGAATCTCTCAGGATTGAGTTGTGTTTCCAGATCGTGCATCTTTTCGCGCAGCAGATGTGATTTGCTACCTACGTGTAACTTTGCGTAGTTGCCGTCGGCTTCGATCCAATCAATCTCATTGACCTTCAACAGGACAACGCGGCTGGCAAGTTTGATCATTAGCCTGGTTAAGTAAGTCTGATGAGGCGCCCGCTGCTCCCGCTTGCTCTCGCGATCCTCCAGCAACGCCAGTAATTTCCTGCTTACCTTATTAAGGGCCCGCTGTTCGATCTGAGCTTTGGCCTGATCAAGCGCCCTTTGAAATCTCGCGTCGTTGAAAGGCTTCAATAGATAGTCCAGCGCATGGACTTCAAAAGCTTTAAGAGCGTACTGATCAAAAGCAGTCACGAAGATGATGGCCTGAATACGCTCGGCTCCGACACTTGCGAGGACGTCGAAACCATCCATCTCCGGCATCTGAATGTCCAGGAAGATCAGGTCAGGCGATAAGCTTTTGACGGCATGAACGGCTTCTCGTCCGTTGCGACACTCATCAAGGATTTCGATCTGTGGATCTTTCTCGAGCAGTAGACGAAGATTGCGTCGTGCCAGAGGCTCGTCATCCACGATCAGGGTTCTTATCTTCTCAACCATAGCCTATCCATAGAGCCGGGGGTGGTAGAAGCTGTAAACTATTGGGTCGAGTTGGTTCAAAATCTCTTAACGCCTTCAGCATTGAGCTCTGCTGTCTAACAACTCAAGTCCCAATTTAAAAGATAAGTAAACAATCCACTAAATCACACTAAGCAACACTAAACTTGCTTAGTGAAACTTCGTGTCATCTCGTGGATCGTGTTGCCAGCTGACTAGTGAAGGCGCAAGACATCGAATATTAGGACACTACCGTCGGTAGCCGCTTACCCTACTGATATTACTCCGAGAGGATGCTTTCAGGCTGGGAACTCATCCGCAAAGGAATGATTACAATCACTTCGACACCTCCACCTTCGCGATTCCGTACATCAAGCCGGTGATTGCCGTTGTAGAGCTGTTGCAGACGGGCTGCGGTATTCGCGAGGCCAATCCCTCCGCTGCTCTTTAATTGCCAGTCGCTCGACAGACCGGCGCCATTGTCAAACACAGTGAGTTTTAGAAAGCCGTTATCGGCATGGCTACTTATTCCAACTAATCCGGAAGCGACGCTGGCGCCAATACCGTGTCGCAGAGCATTCTCCGCCAGTGGTTGGAGAATTAGATTCGGCACGAGAGCCTTGAGAGTGCCTGGTTCGACATCGATTTCAATCTGCAGCCGGTCGGAAAACCGCATCTGCTGCATATCAAGATAGAGCTTGATAAAGTTGAGCTCTTCTTTCAACTCAACCTCCTGCTGATTTGAATGTTCCAGCGCATGACGCAGCAGATCACTCAAGCCCACCAGCATACTAACGGCTGCCTGATTCTTATTGTCTCGCACCAGCCCAACAATGCCGTTTAAAGTGTTGAAGAGAAAATGCGGATGCAATTGCATTCTAAGGGAGTTTAATTGCGCCTGGGCCAATTGAGCTTCCAACTGAGTGGCCAAAAACTCGCGTTCGCGATACTTCCGGTAGTAATCGATTGCATAACAAACACCGAGCACAGCCCCATAGACGAGCAAGTCAGAACCAAACGCCCCTTTCATTCGTGATAAGAATCGCGGCAAAAACTCCGTAGGGCTGGTGCCCATGTTGTCAAAAGGCTTCACGGCCAAGGTAATGAAGGTTGCGGCAGCACTGTGAATCGCGGAGATGATCAAAAACGCCGGAAAGTGAACTAAGAGGTTGCGTTTCCCGGCTGCACCTACAAGCGAATAACGGCGGGACAGCCAAACGATCGCGGGCGTCAAAGGCGCCCAGACACACCAGGACAGGATTCCCCAAGAGAATACACGCCAGGCGGCGTGATTCATTTTCTCGGCACGCACTTCCAGGTAAATCGGGCCGGCATAGATGACACCCAGCATTGCCCAAAGCCCCAGGATGGCGAGCCACTTTAGCCAGCGCTTTCTCACCAACAATCCCGGCTGTGTTTGCTGGTTGTCGGTTGGCGAGTCGAAGATTTGCATTGATTATGAGCGACGTCAGTTTTTTCGCATACTAGTCTTACAGCTCTTTCGAAGTGCAGCAACTCTTTGGAGTGCGGTGGCCTGGCACCGCTTTGGCCCACAGAGCCCTGTTGCCTCGGGCAGAAAATCAGCCGCAGATTTACGCGGATAAACGCGGATCTGAACGAATGAAGGTCTTCGCAAACGGCGCACAGTTCCGCATTGCTCTATTTAAGCGAGGAGAGTTCTTTGCCTTTTCAGATCCGCGTTTATCCGCGTAAATCTGCGGCTGATTTTCCGCCTGAGGGCCTCAGGCTGCCGTGAGCCAAAGCGTTGCCGGGCCACCGCACTCCAAAGTTTGAGTCATTCCTACTAAGAGTTCGTGCGAGCAATCTTCACGCTGAGCATGAAGCGGTTCCGTTCGCCCGCCACTGGTTCCACCTGAACGATACCACTCCATACGGCACCCTTTTCATCGGTAAACTGCCACCGACTTTGTAACGGAGTTTTGGTTGATATCTCTCCCAATCGAGTCCATTTGACGAGCGATGGTCCACCGTAGGTCTTATTATTGGCTATTGTGCTGTTGATGCTTTCGAGAAGTTCTGCCGCCGAAGTATCCGTTGCCACCGCCCAAGTGTTCTCCCAGTGATCAGAATTCCCCTCCCGACCGAGCGGACGCCATCCGCCCTCCACAACTTTAACGTCGTAGTTGAAACGCAAGTACTTGTCGGCCAGTGCCGCGCGCACGAACCTTGATTCCGGGTCCCAGTTGTACTCCATCCCCAGCGCCGCCATTTGCGCCGTGCCTCGTCCAAGAAATCTTTCGATGACGTGCAGCGAGCCGTCAATTCCTGAAGATAATCCTGCAGTGGTAATGATCTTACCGTTATCTACGAAACGTCGATCATCCACGACTTTTGTTTTCGGGGCAGCCTCTCGCAGCAGCGGAATTAAGCCGGCAGTGGTCGTCGCCTCGAGCCCATCAAGCAATCCAGCCTTCGCGAGGAAGAATGCTCCGTTGCAAACGGACATTACTACCTCTGCATCTTTAGCTTTATCCTGAATCCACCTGATGACGTTTGGATTCGCCACATGGTCTTTCACACCCCCGCCAGGAACCAGCAGCACGTTTGGCTGCGGTGCATTTTCAAAGCTGTACTTCGGAGTTACGGTCATTCCCATAGCGGTAGTAATAGGGCCAGCCTTTTCCGCCACCGTGTAGATGTTAAATACTGGACCATCGTCGCTATAAGCATGGCCGAAGGTTTCGTAGGGTCCGGTGTAGTCGATTATCTGCACACCTTCAAAAATGAGAATCGCCAGGTTGCGTGGAGCTCTTTTCTGCCGTGTCTCAGTGGTTGCCGCGGCTTTGTCGGTCTGTGCCAAGATTGGCTGATTCAAGACGGCGAGCCCTGCCAACATCAGTAAGGCCATTATCAGATGAACTCTCTGCATGATTTTCTCCTTATGAAGCTACGATGAAACCAACATGTAGGGGCGTCCCTCCGTGGCCGCTCTTAGTACGCCGGCAACGGGGCGCCCACGGAGGGACGCCCCTACAACTCACAGGGGCGTTTCGCCGAACGGGGGTCGCTTAGTGTTGAGGCACTCAAAATCCTCAACGCGACGAACGCGTACCCGCTTTTTGTTGGGCTTGATTCAACACTTGTTACCGTTTTGATCGGTAAATCTCCAAACGCTCATGTCCGAACTGTCTACGCAAACCTGTTTCAGGCTTGTCCATTTTTTCAGCATAGACGCAATTAGGATGGGTCGATATTACTTTGACGCGGGTTGAGGACTTGGTGACTTGAACGTGGGTTTTCGAGGGACGAGTTGCCTCCGATGGTGCTGTGGTACGAATGGGAGTCTTGAACTATCGGTTTTCGATGGGAAGGTATCGTGCCTCTCGAGCCCCGACATATTCCGCGCGAGGGCGGATCAGTTTATTGTCGGCGTACTGTTCCAGGATGTGGCCGGTCCAACCACTGATGCGACTGACGGCAAAGATTGGTGTGTAGAGGTCAAGCGGAATTCCCATCATGTAGTAAGTCGAGGCAGAGAAGAAATCGACATTCGGAAAGAGTTGTTTCTCGCGCATCATCACTTCCTCGACCTTGCGAGAAATTTCGTACCACTTCGTATTGCCCGCCCGCTCGCCCATCTCTTTTGAAAACTTTCGCAAATGCGTTGCGCGCGGATCCTCGGTACGATAGACCGCGTGGCCAAAGCCCATGATCTTACGCTTCTCAGCCAGCGCCTTCTTGATATAGCTTTCTACCCCTGCAGGCTCGCCGATTTCCAAAAGCATCTTCATTACATTGGTATTGGCGCCGCCATGAAGCGGTCCGGAAAGCGCTGCAATCGCAGCCGTTACCGCTCCATACATATCAGCAAGTGTTCCGGCAACGACGCGCGCCGTGAACGTAGAAGCATTTAATTCGTGATCGGCGTGCAGAACGAGCGCCACGTCAAAGACTCGAGCGTCGTGCTCGGACGGCGGTTCACCTTTGAGCATGTAAAGAAAGTTTGCCGCAATGTTCAACTGGGGATTAGGTTTGACAGGCTCCTGGCTCTTGCGAATTCGTTCGCCGGCCGCGACGATTGTGGGAAACTGCGCAGTAAGCCGGATGGCTGTTTTGATGCTCGCCGCTCGCGACAAATCGCGCGAGGTTGGATCGTAAAATTCAAGCGCCGAAACCGTTGTTCTGAGCACATCGATGGGATCTGCTTCGCGCGGGAAGCGTTTCATCAAATCAATGATTTCCTGGGGAAGCTCGTAGGCTGCTGCGAGTGCCTGCTTCAATTCGTCGAGTTCCTCACGTTTGGGAAGACGTTTGTTCCAGAGCAGGAAGGTGACTTCTTCGAAGGTTGACTGCGCAGCTAGATCATGAATGTCGTAGCCCTGATAAATGAGCTGGCCTTTTTCCCCGTTAACGTCGGAAACAGAGGACGTTGCCGCGGAAACTCCTCTAAGTCCTGCTGCGGAAGCAGCTGTGGGTGGGTTTGTCTTATCGGCCATAAGATTGTTTTGAATGTGGATCGAAGATAACAAAGACCCTCAGCACTGACAAGCCACGCGTCACTGTGCATAAGTGACGATTACGCGCTGGCCCTTCTTCGCTTTCAGGATCTTTGCGGCCGAGCGATTTGTCGCAGCAAGTTCAAGAAAACCCGCGCTGCCCCAAATACAGAATAGTTCCCAGTTCCGGGCCCCCTGCTCAGCGAAAAAACTGCGAAACGAACGGATCTTCGTACCATTGACCGTGAGAAACGCGCCAGCCGCGATCATCTTGGTCGTCAAATTCTGGGCGGTAATATTCGTGATGCAATTGCCGAAATGGTCGATGTGAATAATTCGGGCCTTGAGTTTGTCCTTTTTCGCCTCTTCGGGGAGCAGAGGCGCCAAACGGATCGGGTCTTGAATTTCCGTTCCAAGGCGCCTGGGCATAATGCCGTTCGCTATGGCCGCAGCCACTGGAGCAAAGATATCGCGTCCGTGGAAAGTATTACTCACGGCAGGGCGAAAATAGCCGGAGTCCCTGAGCTCGAAAAATCTTGCAACGCCTGCTCGTTCGCAAATATAGCTGAAGATTCCATTGTCTGGCCCAACGAAAAATTGCTTTGAGGCCTGTACCAGGATTGCTTTGCGGCCAGAACCCACTCCGGGATCGACTACTGCAACATGAATTGTTTTTGCTGGAAATGACGAGTAGACGGCAAGCAGCGTGAATGCGGCGGCTTCGATGTCGTGCGGCGGAATATCGTGAGTGATGTCCACGATACGCGAGGAGGGATTAAGCGACAGAATCACACCCTTCATCGCGCTAACGAAATAATCAGCTGTGCCAAAGTCGGTGAGCAGCGTGATCAGCGGGACGGGCGGACGGGGGGATTGGGAGACGCGGCGACGCGGAGACGCGGAGACGCGGCGATCAGATTTCTCATCACCGCGTCCCCGAGTCACCGCGTCTCCGTGTCACCGTGTCTCATGTCTCTGTATAGCTTGTTCACTGAATGCGCGTCTCAGTTGCAGTGCGAATCCTGAGCTGCTGTCCACGGTCGAGCCGAATATCCTTGCCCCGCTTACTTAAAACTGAACCTGTCCCGGCGGCCCCGCCAACCACAGCACCGATGGCAGCTCCTTTGCCACCGCCTACGATCGCTCCAATGATCGCACCGATTCCAGTCGCTGCGCCGACACGCGAGATGTCGTCTTTCGTGGAGTCCCTCCCCTTGACGCCGCCCTCGGGATCCACTTCCCCTCTGTCCGTGCCACCCATGTCGACCACCTCAACTACCTCGGCACTGAAGTTAGTCTGGCGACCATCGGACATCCGAATGCGTTCGAATGAAAGCTGAAGTTCGGAGACGCCTTTTACTTTACCCGCTCGCTTTACTCGCGTCACACGACCCTCAATTACCGCACCCTGGTATTCTCCGGGCTGCACCACCCGAGCCTGGAATTGATCGCCGCGCTGGCTGGCTTCAGTTGAAAGGCTTGAGTCCAGCTCAATCACCATCATCGCATCGCGAGGAATCAGGATGGCGCCTATCGGGGCATTGGACGGGGCATTGGAAACCGGAGTCGAACTGCTGGATGGGCTTGACACGTTCTCATCAGCAGGACTGTTGCTGGTCGGCGTGTTTGTTGTGGGTTCTAAGTTACCGCGCCGGCGTAGTCCAGTTGGGATTGAAGAGTTGAAAGGCTGCCTGTCATAACCGGCGCCGTACCCGGCCTCAAAGCCCTGTTGGTATCCGTCGCGATAGTCTTCCAACGGGCCCCACACTTCGTTGTAGGAACGGTCGGCTCGCTGATATTCCTCTTTGCTTCGATGATCCCGAGCAGTCTGATCTCCAATATCCTTGTAACCGGCGTTATAGCCGTCTGAATAACCTGTCCGGTAACCACGCTCCAATGCGGTCGATTGATTCTGGTCAATCGCGGCCGGAGCGGCTATTGAGATTGCACTAATCCAGGAAGTTATGGCCAAGCTGAGCAGGACCAGCAGGGGAATTCTCAAATGTTTCATTATGTTTTCCTTCCAGAGCCGGGCTCCCCACGCGGACAGCCCGCGGTGGGATGGCAGTTTATGAGGCCCTTGACGGGGCCATAGAGTCTTAGGAGAGCCAACCTCGTGCGAGCAGATGCTATCACAACCTTTCGACCACTGTAACCGCTATTAGCACCGCAATAGTGCGCGCTTGACCACCTCTATACTGCACCATAGACTCAAGCAGGTTGCGAGCTTTCTTCGTTCCAAAAAGCTAGCCCTCAGATGCTTGTTCCCAAGGCGCTGGTTGCAGGATCGACATATTTCTATGGCAGCAATACGGAGAGTCTATTTAGATCATAGTGCTACGACACCGATCGACGAGCGTGTGTTGGAAGCGATGATGCCCTACCTGACTGACCGCTTTGGCAATGCATCAAGCGTCCACTTCTTCGGCCAGGAGGCGCGCGCTGCCGTGGATCGCGCCCGGCGCGAAGTTGCTGAACTGATCGGAGCGCGGGCAAATGAGATTGTTTTTCTCTCGGGCGGGACCGAAGCTAATAACCTGGCGCTGAGAGGTTTGTGCGAAGCTGCTGAACAGCAGGGCCGCCACATCATTACTTCGCAGATTGAGCATTCTTCCGTTCGGGGGATATGCGAGGCTTTGGAGAGGCGCGGCTGGGAGGTCACACGGCTTCCGGTCTCTCAAGATGGAATCGTAGCGGTAGAAGATGTTCGTGCCGCAGTTAGGCCAGACACCGTTCTCATCTCGTTGATGTTGGCTAATAATGAGATTGGTACGATTCAACCGGTGCAGGAAATTGGTAACTATGTACGTGAGGAACGGGCACGCGGGCACAAACTGCAGTTTCATACAGACGCCGTGCAGGCCGCCGGACGGATCCCGCTTGATGTGGAAGAACTGGGGTGCGATCTTCTTTCGCTTTCAGCTCACAAACTCTACGCGCCCAAGGGAAGCGGTGCGCTCTACATTCGTCGTGGCGTACGGGTGCTGAGCCAGAACATTGGCGGCCACCAGGAGCGTGAAAGAAGAGCGGGCACAGAAGCTGTCCCCGAAATCGTCGCCCTGGGCGCAGCCGCAAAGCTCGCTCGACAAGAGTTAATCCAGCGAGCTGCTCACACCAAAGGTCTGCGCGATAGGTTTGAGACTGCTGTTTCGGAGCGTATTCCGGATGTTGTCTTCAACGGGCATCGCGAGTGCCGCCTCACACATATTTCGAATATTTCGTTTAGCTTCATTGAAGGCCAGGGTATCCTGATTAGTTTGGATCTCGAGGGCATTGCTGTGTCGACAGGCTCAGCCTGTTCCTCTGGCACGCTCGAGCCCTCGCCAGTGATTCGAGCCCTGGGACACAACGATGAACTCGCGCGCGGGTCAATTCGCTTTAGCTTCGGCAAAGGCAACACTGAAGAAGACGTTGATTATCTGCTTGAAGTGTTGCCGCGGGCAGTAGAAAAGTTGCGGAAGCTTTCGCCGCTGAATAAATCCCAGGTTTCGAGTTTGGAGTTTCGAGTTTCGAGTTAAGCACTTATTTTGTGGTGCGTTCTTGCCCAGGATTCAACCTTCTCCAGTACCTCGGCTCTCAAACTCGGAACTCTAAACTCGAAACTCGAAACTTGTCCTACTCTGCCACATTCAAAGATCACATTTTGCATCCGCGTAATGCCGGAGAACTCGCAAACGCAAATGCCCTCGCCGAAGAGACTAATCCAGTCTGCGGCGATCGGTTGCGGCTATCGCTACTAGTGCGAAACGGTCGGATCGAAGCGGCAGGCTTCCTCGCCTACGGCTGTCCTCCGACGCTCGCATGTGGATCAATCTTGACTGAGTTGATTCAGGGAAAGGCTGTACAGGAGGCGATGCAGCTCACGCGAACCGATATCTTGAATGCGCTGGGCGGACTTCCTTCGCGCAAGCAGCATGCAGCGGCACTTGCCGTTGAAGCGTTACGCACGGCCATTGAATCGGGGTGCAGCGAACTATTAGTTTAATGCTTGTCTTCCGCATCTGAAGGTGAGATAACCAGAATCTCTCAACGCTTCGGAGAAGCCGCGTGCCCTGGACCACCATCGGAGATTCTTTGTGCTGATTTTTGAGGAGCTCGGCTCTCTGGTGGAAAAGCGCTGGAGAGATGTCAATTATCGAGAGAGTTTGTTCCCAGAAACCGCAGTCGGTGTACTGGCAGAAGCTAACTTGATCGAGCGAATTGATCCCTGGCAAATTATCCGCTGGGTGCAGCAAACCTCAAATCTACCACCTCAGCAAGACATCGACGCAAGGTTCGGTAACCCACCGATTACTCTATATGTAGCTCCAAGATTCTATATCGATGTTTATTATTGGTTGGATGGTACAACCGATATCCATCAGCATTCATTTTCAGGTGCGTTTCAGGTGCTTTTGGGCTCCAGCATTCATAGCCATTACCGCTTTGAAAATTCGCAAGCGATAAACGAGCATTTTCTTATCGGCAATTTGAAGTTGGAAAATGTAACATTGCTCAACAGAGGCGACATCCGGCCGATATTTCCAGGAGCATCTTTTATTCATTCTCTGTTCCATCTTGACAGGCCCTCAGCCACCATAACGATTAGGACGAATCACACGCCTACAGCTGCGCCACAGTACGCTTATAGAAGACCTTATATCGGAGAGGACCCCTTTTTCAAAGAACCCTCGATCACCCGGAAGGTTCAGACTCTGTGGCTACTGTTCGGAATGAATCATCCGGAAACCGATGTTTTCGCTGATGAGCTCTTGCATGATTCAGACTTGCAAACATCGTTTGCTGTCCTTGAAGTGGCTTACAGGCACTTGACGAGCAATTCGTTGCAGAGGGTCTTTAATCCCTCGGCAAGTCAGGAAAGGTTTCAACATCTAATCGAAGTCGCACGAGACAAACACGGAGAGCTTGTAGAACTCTTTCCAGCGGTTTTTGAGGAACGGGAAAGACAATTGGAAATCGTCAGACGGCGCCAGTTCATTACCCGTGAAGAACATCGTTTTCTTCTGGCTCTGCTATTAAACGTTCCGGATCGAAGCATGATCCTGGAGTTGGTTGGGGCGCGGTTTCCAGATGCAGATCCAATCGAGACGTTGATCAACTGGATCGAGGATTTGTCAAACACAAAGGTGTTCGACTCGAGCGAAGAAAATGTGTTAGGCATGGATAACTTCGATGACGATAGCCTTTTCGTTCTGGAGTGTCTGTTCAGAGATCTTTCCTCGGAGGCGATGAAGAAGCAATTCAAACTGGAGTATGCGTCAGCGGCCACTAGTGAACTCGAGGGTAAGCTTAAAAGACAAGCCCACAACCTGCGCTCCTCGAGGCTATTCAAGCCGTTATTTTCGAGATCAGCCGGAGCAGGATAAACCCCTGCGGAGCCGAACTAGATGCAAGCCTTGGTGCTTCGCATACCGGTGCAAGCCGGGCTTTGACTGCAATTACCTGTCTGACAGCTAGTGAAATTAAATGTTAGAAAGCCAACCCGTTTCGTTGCCGAATCATTTAACTGCGCTTTTCCTGGCGCCGACTGCGCCAGGTTTTACCGCTGAGGAGTCGCTACAACGCGCGGACGCGTCGCGGATGGATCGATTGTTTTTGCTCTGTGATACTCCGGCCCACAGTACTTCTTAGGCTCCGTACCAATGACAAAGGTCTTCGTGCGGATCACGGGACAACTTTCAACTGCAATTAACCCCGTGGAGGGATCGATATCGAGAGTGATGGTGCCCTCAAGCCGGGGCCCGTCCTGCCCGACTCTTGGAGAGGGTTTGACTGCAGGAGAAGCCGCCGGTGACGGCTCAGGCGTAGGCCCATCTACTCCAGGTTCAGCCGGGCTGTCAAGTGTTTCGCCTTCTGAGGTTGCTTCTTCCTCAGGAAGCGCGGGTGCCGTAGTGGAGGGCGCCGTGCCATTTATGAACAATTCGGTCCGCGCGTCTGGATCATCCGGGGCGGCAACTTCACCCGTTTTCGTGTTTATCGCTATTTGTTCAATGCCTTCGGGCATCTGCCAATCGCCTTGCCACTCGGGATGTTCACTCAGTGCCACCTGCATGAAGTCAGTCCATATAGGTAGAGCCGAATTGGCACCCGTCAAACCCAGTTGCGAGCCATCGTCAAATCCCACCCAGACCACGCAGATAAGGTTTGGCGTATACCCGGCAAACCAGCCGTCGCGAGATGTTCCTGTCTTCCCCGCAACGTTTGCCTTTAAGCCACGGGCCCTTACCTTGGCCGCCGTGCCTCGATTAACCACATCCTTCATGAACGAAGTCATCACGTAAGCCACATCGGGTCGCATCACCTCATTCTTTTGCGAACTCGGCGCCGCAATGGTGACGCCATTTCCGGTCGTAATGCGATTGATGGAGACGCCGGTTGTGCGGGTTCCGAGGTTTGCGAAGGCTGTGTAGGCCGAAGCGACCTGTAGCGGTGTGGCTTCACTCGTTCCCAACGCCATTGCCGGATAAGCCCTCGATGGCTTTGGCAACCCTGCTTTTGCGGCAAGGTTCATGACTCTACCGATCGTCACCTCCATCGCCACATCCACCGTCACGACGTTGAGACTGTTCACTAATGCATCGCGCAGGGTTACCGGTGCATGGCGATAGGTTTCTCCGAAATTGCCCGGCGAATATTCCTGGTTGTCGTATCTGAAAGTCTTCGGCTCGTCGATAAAAACTGTGGCCGGCGTTATGACACGGGGAATCGGGTCATAAGCAGTGTTGAGAGCTGTGGCATAAACGAAAGGCTTGAAAACTGATCCGGGCTGCCGCAATGCACCTGCAGCGCGATTGAGCTGACTCTTTGAATAGTCTCGCCCACCCACCATAGCCACTATCTCGCCCGTCTTGGCATTCATCGCAACGAGGGCCGCCTGCAACGTTCCCGGAGCAAAGCGCTTAGTCTCAACTTTGTCCAGCGCTGCGAGCTGTTTTGTGAGCGAAGCATAGGCCGCGCGCTGTAAGTCCATGTCCACCGTCGTGTAGATTCGAAGATGTTCCGCACCCCCGGGACCAGCGATGATATCGCCGAGTTGGTTCTGCACGTAATCAGCAAAATATGGCGCGTCTGAAGCATCAATGCGACCCTTCAACGGAGCCACTACCAGCGCCTCGCCCTTCGCTGCATCCGCTTCTGCTCGCGTAAGGGTCGCTGCTTCAACCATCGAGTCCAACACTTGATTTCGCCGGGCCGTCGCGGTGTTGATGTCGTGGTAAGGGTTATAACGATTTGGGCTACGAATTAGTCCTGCCAGAAACGCAGACTCCGGCAGGGTCAGGTTTGTTACATCTTTATTGAAGTATGCATCGGAGGCCTCGCCGAATCCATTAATTGAAAAACCCGCTTGTTGGCCCAGGTAAACCTGGTTGCAGTAAAGCGCAAATATTTGCTCCTTCGATAAGCGGGTTTCGAGAATGATCGACATGTAGGCTTCGGCCACCTTGCGTCGCAAAGTTTTTTCCGGCGAGAGCAAAAGATTTTTGACTAACTGTTGTGTGATGCTGGACCCACCCTGGCGCGCTATCGGCGAGCTTGGATCTGAGTTGTCGTAACGCCGTACGAGGGCACGCAGAATTCCGCGAATGTTGACCCCGTAGTGTTCAAAGAAGGAGCGATCTTCAGTGACGGTGATTGCCTTGACCAGTTGTGGTGGAAGATCGTTGAACCCAATGACCTTTCGCTTCGCACGCTCTCTACCGGTAACGGAACTTATCAACTCCGGCTCAAGCCACGTCCTTTCCAATTTGGTTTTTCGCTCGATTTCCCCCAGGCCGCTAATGGACTTCGCATTACGCGAGAACTGCACGCGGACTTTTTGGAATTGCGGTTGGCCATCGACGATTGCATTTCCGCTGGGCTCTACGTCAATGGTCCCTCCATCAACCGTATACCTTCCACGAGAGGTGTCAGCCTGCAGCCCCTTCTCGACATAGCCGGCGCGCTTTAGGTAAGCGATCAGCTCTTGCTGTGAAAGAGTCTCGCCAATTCGAAGCTGTTTTGGAGCTGCATAAATTCCGGCTGAGCGTGTGAAGACTTCGCCTGCGAGAAGATTGTCGATGCGCCCGGAAAAGATCGTCCAATAGTAAACCAGGATTGCGGCCATAATGGCCGCCATTAAGGAGAGCGGTATAATTACCGGGGCACTAAAGAGTCGCCTCGTCACCCGACGCGGCAGGCTTGAGCCTGCTTCTTCATAAGCGACGATCCGGGCCGGTCGGCTTGAAATCCTGCCGCGAGCAACCGGGGGAATTCTGCCTGGGGGTGGATAGCGTACGGGCATAGAGAACTGACGTGATTAACAGGTTATAGTCAATATCAAGCTATTCGCAAGTGCTCGTCTCGGTTATCCATCGCTTACCAGGTATTCCGATCGGCAAATTGACAGTGCCAGTTACTTTGGCTAACGTGACAGCACCTCGGAATACAGCCTCTTAGATGCAATACCTGAGGTGTGAGTCTAACCAACGTTAACCATCGCGCCTGGCAATTCTCTCGACTGACTCTAATGAAAGTTCTCGTTACCGGCGGCAGCGGATACCTGGGGGTTCACGTCCGGCGGTTTTTTAGTGCATCCGATTTCTCACGGCGTTCGAGTCTCGACATACTTGACCCGCGGGACGTTGAGCTCGCGGCTGATTACGACGTCGTAATTCATCTCGCAGCCTTGCTTGACAAAGACCCCGCTGCCGCCGAGCTCTGCTTTCGAACAAACGCAGAAGGTACAGCCAATGTCATCAGACATATGAAGCCTGATTCCGTTTTTATTTATGCCTCAACGAAAGACGTGTATGGACCGCACGCTGATTCTTACGAGGCGGTCCCGGAAACGTGCCCGACCGATTATGCGGGTCAGACAGCTCTCGAATGGTCGAAACTAATTGGTGAGCGCTACGTCGACTATTACGCACGGCTAAGAAACGTGCGCGCCTGCATCTTTCGAATGTCGACTGTCTACGCCAGGCCCTCTGACGGAAACGAGTCGGGTTTTGTCACGCATTACGTCGAATCCGTTAAGAGACGCTGGCCCATTCAAATCCCACTGGGCGGGCATCCGGTTCGCGACATCTTGCACGTGGACGACTTTTCGCGGGCATGCAAAGCGTTTATCGAGTCGTCTCGCTCCTCTGGGCTGTATAATCTTGGTGGCGGAAGGGACAATGCGGCACAGTTAGACAAGCTGTTGGAAACGATCGGCAAATTGATCGAAATCGACCCAATCGTTGAAAACAATGTCACACTGCCGCATCCCGTGCCTGTGAATTACGTTTCAGATCTGGCACGGATTCGCGAAGAACTGGGCTGGCAGCCACAGGTCGGAATTGAGGAAGGACTACGAAGTTTGTTGTAAGGCCTGCGGGAGTCTCTTCTCTTGCCCGCTCCGGTTTGCAAAGCCCCCTCAACTTCCTGGAGCGCGATGTGAGCATAATTCCTAATGACCATGCCGGACTTGAGAGTTGAAGACATTAGGCGCGTTGTCGTTCGCGGCACAAACTGGGTTGGTGACGCAGTGATGACTGTGCCTGCGCTGCGCGAGTTGCGACGCTTATTGCCCGGTGCTCATCTGACACTCGCCACGCGCCCGTGGGCCAAAGGGCTTTTTGCGGATGCCGACTTTGCTGATAATTTGCTTATTTCAGACAGGCGCGGCCTCGGATCAGTAGTCAGCCAGATCGCTGCCTGGCGCAAAAGTCGATTTGATCTGGCGGTAGTTTTTCCCAATGCCTTTGAGGCAGCACTGATCCCCGCCCTTGCGCGTGTTCCCTTTCGCATTGGCTATGCGACTGATGGACGAAGTGCTTTGTTAACGAATCCTCTGCCTTTGCCTGAATGGCGTAGTTCAAAGCATGAAATCTTTTACTACTTGAATATCGTTGGCGAACTGGAACAGCTACTTACAGGGAAGCAAACCGTAATGGAGAAGCAGCCGGATGCAATCCTGCGAATCTCTGAAGCCCGACAGACTGACGGACTGGCTTTGCTTCGTGCACTCGGAATCCGCGATAACCGCCCTCTGGTTGCGTTATGTCCTGGTTCAATAAATAGTCGCGCCAAACGGTGGCCGGCCGAACGCTACGCTGCGTTTGCCGATAGTTTGATTGAGAAATTGAATGCAGAAGTAGTCCTGATTGGCTCGCCGGACGAGCTGGATGTATCGCTGGAGGTTAGCAGCGGCACGCGCAATAAACTCATTCTCCTGACAGGCAAGACGGACCTGGCACAGGTTGCTGCCATTCTGAGTTGCGTGGACCTTCTGGTCACCAATGATACCGGCCCAGCTCATCTCGCGGCGGCGCTCGGGCGGCCTACTCTGGTGATCTTTGGCCCCACGAACCCCTTAACGACCCGACCCTTTTCATCCGTGGCTGAACTTGTGCGCCATCCGCCCGAGTGCGCGCCCTGCATGCTGCGCGATTGTCCGATAGATCATCGCTGCATGACGGCTATCAGCCCGGAAGAGGTCTTTGCTCGCGCCCACGTGATGCTTGGACGGAAAAGTTCGACGAAGGAGACGCAAAGACACAGTGCGGCTTAACCTGCCGGGCGCCGAGAGGATGGGCGGCTTTTAAGAGACATGAAACGCCGAGCAGTTTTCATCGATCGCGATGGCACGATTTCAGAAGAGGTTGGCTATATCAATCATCCTTCCCGCTTTCGTCTGTTTCCTTTTTCCGCGGCTGCCATCAAGCTTCTAAATGAGAGTGGCTGGCTCGCAATTGTAATTACCAATCAGGCAGGCGTTGCCCGCGGTTATTTTTCAGAGGACATGATTCAGACCATCCACGAACGCCTGAGGCGAGACCTTGAAAGCGAGGGCGCAAGGCTGGACGCAATTTACTATTGCGCCCATCACCCTTCGGTAGGCCAACCTCCCTATCGTCTGGAATGCGATTGTCGAAAGCCGAAGCCGGGGTTGATCAGCCGCGCAGTAGAAGAGTTTGATATCGATCCGTCAAGCAGTTGGATGGTGGGAGATCGATATAGCGACATTGAACTGGCGCGCAATGCGGGAATTCATTCGGCGTTCGTAATGACGGGTTACGGTCGCGGGGAGTGGGAGCACCAGCAAGCCAACTGGGAGCATCGGCCAGAGCTGATCGCGGAGAATCTCCTGGAGGCGGCGGAAGCAATCGGCATGGCTGCAGCCAGGATCCAGGCATGACCATGACGCGGACGTTATTGCAAGAACGACTGATTAGTATCGTAAAGCGTTTCCCGCAACGACGTATGCTCGTGGTCGGCGATGCTATCGCTGATCAGTTCGTCTACGGAGCAATCAGTAGAGTTTCTCGGGAGGCTCCTGTCTTCATTCTTCGACACGAGCAAACAGAAACCGTACCGGGTGGCGCAGCAAACTGCGCAATGAATCTTGTCTCTCTTGGCGCGCAGGTCTCACTCGTGAGTGTTGCCGGCGAGGACACGGCGGGACAAGCTCTCGTCGAAAAGCTCAAAACAGCCGACATAGATTGTTCGGGTCTCCTTGTTTCTGAAAAGATCCAGACAACCACCAAGGTTAGAATTCTCGCCGGCCAATTGCATTCTACTCGTCAGCAAGTGATCCGTCTGGATTATGAGGGTGGCGCCTTAAATAGCAGCGACCTGCGGAAGCGGCTGCGTGAGAGTGTAGCTGAGGCAGGTAGAAGTTCAGATGCCGTAATAATCTCCGATTACAATTATGGTGTGGTTGATGCCGAGGTTGGCGCAATCATTCGAGATTCGATGGCAACACGACGCATTCCAGTGCTGGTGGACTCGCGGTTTCACTTGTCAAGCTTTCCGGGTTTCACCTCTGCTACGCCGAACGAGGACGAAGTGGAACAACTGCTCGGAAAACACTTTGTCGCCGTTCACGAATTGGAAGTGGCTGGTGAACAAATGCGCCAACAACTCGGTTATCGCGCCTTGCTGACTACTCTCGGAAGCAATGGAATGTTGCTGTTCGAAGCGGGAGTCGCGCCCCAGCACATCGCTGCCGTCGGCGGACAAGAGCCGGTGGACGTCACAGGGGCGGGAGATACAGTTATTGCCACGTACGCGCTGGCCCTTGCTTCCGATGCTTCCTTTTCGGATGCTGCGCGACTAGCGAACTATGCTGGCGGGTTAGTCGTGATGAAGCGCGGCACTGCTTCGATCACGACTGATGAACTTGTTGATTCGGTGCTCAGGTAGAAAAGAACAGTACTGTCCCAACGTTAGTCCGAATAGGATCAGTCACTTGGCAACAACACTACCTTGATTACTGCTGGTGCAAAACCACAAAACACGAGATTTTGAACAACGCATGACCGTTACTCACTGAGTAAATGTGTAGAACATTGTCGCCGAGATTGAGAGCCCGATGGAGCAGGTCAGTACCACCACGTGATGACGGGTGGGTCCTTGCTCACAATCACACTTGACGCGGTTCATGAGGTCAGTACCACCGCGCGGTAGCGGGTGGGTCTTGACGCGGCGCAGCTTGAGTAATGAGTAACAAGACCCACCCGCTACCGCGCGGTGGTACTGACCTCATGAGCCGCAGCGACTGGATTGGAGAGCAGTAAGCCGCGGTGAACTGAAATCGATTCCTGCATGCATAGGAAGTTAAGTCGATCAAATCCAACAAGATACAAACAATGGGGCCGATCAACGTTGGGACAATAAGGTGAGAAAAGAACTGTCATTTAAGTTTCGTTAGATGATTAATTCAACAGACATCGTGAACGCACTCGAGCAAGAAGGGTTTGCCATTGTTCACCGTGTCGTTGACGCGTCAACCATCATGGACCTGATTCAGGCCGTGGAACGCCTGCCTGCAACCGAGGCACTAAGGCTAAGGGAGAAGAGACCCTTTGGCATTAGAAACCTCCTCGAAGTAGTCCCGCTGGCGCGGCGCCTAGGAAATAGCGACGCCCTGATGTCACTCGCGCGAATGGCGCTCGGAAAGAATGCCAAGCTCGTTCGTGGTCTGTTCTTCGACAAACCGCCCCAAGCAAATTGGAAGGTGGTATGGCACCAGGATTTGACCATTGCCGTAGGGGGCAAAGTTGATATGGAAGCATTCGGTCCTTGGACGACGAAAGCGGGTGTGCCGCACGTTCAGCCGCCGGCCTCGGTTCTGGAAGGAATGATTGCCCTGAGAGTTCACTTGGATGATTCTGATGCTTCGAACGGAGCGCTCAAAGTCATTTCAGGTTCACACAAGTATGGACGAATAAGTCTTGAAGGGATCGCAGACCTTGTTGGAAAGGCAACGCCGACGGTTTGCGCCGTGCCAAGCGGCGGTATCCTTTTGATGCGACCATTGCTTCTCCACTCCTCGAGTGCAGGCTCAAACCCTTTTCACCGCAGAGTTATCCATTTCGAATTCTCGGCAAGCCAGTTGCCGCAGGGATTGGAGTGGTATGAACAGTGATTGTGCCGGAGGCAATAGCGAGAAAACGTCAACCGATCGGATTCTCAGCCAGGACGAGCTAATTGCTCGCGTCCAAACAGCCAGGCGAGATGGAGCGAGGATTGTGTTCGCGAACGGATGCTTTGATGTATTGCACGCCGGGCACGTGCGTTATCTCCAGGGAGCAAAGGCATTGGGGGACCTGCTTGTGGTCGGCATCAATGCTGACAGTCAGGTAGCCGCGCTAAAGGGTCCCGGGCGGCCGGTCATGGGAGAGCGGGAGCGCGCTGAGATTGTCGCCTCCCTTGAATCAGTTGACCTGGTAACTATCTTCCACGAAGCGACCGTAGAAAGCCTTTTACTCGCTCTCAAACCTGACATACACGCCAAAGGCACAGATTATACGGAGCAAACGGTTCCTGAACGCGACGTGGTTCGTTCGTATGGCGGACGTGTGGCAATCGTCGGGGATCCGAAAAATCATTCGACTTCCGAAATTCTGGATCGCATCGGTGCCAACCCCGATGTCGCGAAGAAGTGCGAACAAAATTCCTAGCCTCATTATTCTCACAGTTGATGGGCTCTGCGTATTGCCGGCTAATGGTCAGTTTGAAATCAGCCGCGGATTAACGCGAATGAACGCGAATCTGAAAGGACGCGACGAAAGACCTAATTGCCTGACGGTTTTGCCTAATCGCTGATTACCATCTACCATTCACAACGTGCGTATCCTGATCGTAAAACTAGGCAGCATTGGCGATATTGTTCATACTCTGCCTTCGTTGGCCCTCATCCGGCATGCTCTGCCAGATGCTGAAATCTCATGGGTCGTCGAAGAACGCGCCTCAGAAATTTTAAAAGACAACCCGCTTCTTGATCGCCTCATCGAAGTCGACACGAAGGCGCTGAGGCGTGGACTGATGTCTGGGGAGACGCTGCGGGCACCGCGCCAGCAGTTACGTCGGTTACGCGCCTCGGCCTTCGATATTGCACTGGACTTTCAAGGGCTACTCAAGTCAGCAATGATCGCGCGCCTATCTGGCGCGCGTCGTATTTTTGGCTTCTCTCGCGACGGTTTGCGTGAGCCCGCCAGTCGGTTTCTCCTTTCAGACACTATTTTTATTCAGAAAAATGGCCACGTTATTAGCAAGAATCTTGCTCTGGTAACGGGTGCCCTGGGTATTCCCGCTGCCGAGGACCCTGAGAATCTTGAATTCCCTTTCGCAACGAATCTCCATCACGACAGCGAAGCAGAACGTGCGAGTGCGGGAACTGGCGGGAAATTCGCAGTCCTTAACCCGGGAGGTGGCTGGCCAACTAAGCTTTGGAGCCCCGAGCGCTTCGGCGACCTGGCCGACCAATTGTGGTCGCATCACGGTCTCCATTCGCTGGTAACTTACGGGCCCGGTGAAGGGGCATTGGCCGATAGGGTCCTACATTCCGTCCGCTCAGACAAAGCCCGTGCCGTCAATATTTCATTGAAGGGGTTTTATGTCCTTGCGGGGAGAGCGCAGGTTTATGTCGGAGGCGACACAGGCCCCACCCACATCGCCGTGGCGGCCAAAACTCCAATTGTCGGTCTCTTTGGACCGACTGAATGGTGGCGGAACGGCAGCCCGCGCGCGCGCGATATCTGCGTGAAGCGGACAGACATTGATTGCCGGGACGACTGTCACCGTCGTGCCTGCTCAAAGTGGATTTGCATGGACATCGAAGTCCAGCGCGTCCTGCAGGCCGTGTCCGAAAGGCTAAAACGCGCAGATACACTACCGAAGGACGCAGCCCAAGCATTCGTTCCTCTCAGTTTGTGATTGCAGCATCGATCGGAGACATTTTGTCTATTCTTCTGGCGGAGTTGAACGACAGTTGACGAAAGAGGGTCCCTGGATTCAACGTTGGCGCGTGCCGCTTGGATTTCTGTGTGCGGCACTTTTTATTTTGCTGGCCCAGCCACGCCCTCTCACTCTTGTGATCGGCGGTGCCGTCTCGATTCTTGGTCTTGCGATGCGGGCCTGGGCAGCAGGTCATATCAGGAAGAACACAGCCCTTGCAATATCAGGACCCTACGCTCACATGCGGAATCCGCTCTACTTCGGCAGCTTCCTACTTGGGCTTGGCTTTACGATCGGCGCCGGGCGCTGGGTGCTGCTGATCTTGTTCACACTACTGTTTCTTGGCATCTATTTCCCGGTGATGCGCGTCGAATCCGCGACCATGGCCCAGATCTTTGGAGACCAATATCAGCGCTATGCTATGGAAGTGCCGCTCTTCTTCCCTCGGCTCACGCGATATCGCAATGATGAAGGGGAGCAAACAAAGTTTGATGGCAATCTTTACCTGCGCTATCGGGAATACCGCGCGGCATTCGGACTATTATTCGCTTGGGGCCTCTTGGCAGTTAAGGCTTATTATCAAAGATGAGTTCGAGAATAAAGAATCTTTTCGCTCCGATCGGCGTGGTTCTCCTTCTTACGCTGGGTGCGGGAGTCGCGTTTGCACAGAAAACCATTCGAGTATCAGAGCCGAGGCCGTTCGAGCCGTCGGAGGAACTGGTATACGAAGCTGAGTTTTCCCGAGCTCTATTGAGGAGAATGGATGTGGCGGACTTTCGTTTTACCGCTGCCCGCACGCCTCTGATCCAGAATTCTAAGACTGCCGCCAGCGCTGGGCGGGAAAACACAGTTCCTTACACCTTGACCTTTGTCGGCGACATCACAAGCAAAGGGTTCTTTAGCAAGCTCTTTAATTGGCGCTTCCGGCAGCGGTTAGAGTCGACTGTAGATCCTGCCTCCTTTACGGTTCAGAACACGAAAAAACTGGATGAGCAAGGTAAGCGTGTGCGGACTAGTGAAGCTGTTTTCGATAAGACTAATGGCAAGGTTACATGGACCGAGCTCGACCCCAGGGATCCGTCTCGCGAACCGCGCACAGTCAGCTCCCAGTTTACCGGTCAGGTGCAGGATCTTCTGACGGCAGTCTATTACCTGCGAACTCAGCCTTTGCAAACGGGAAAGACCCTGGAGCTTTCCGTCAGCGACTCTGGGCGGATATACCGGGTTCCCATCAGCGTAGTAGAGAAGAAACGAATGAAAACCGTGCTCGGACGCGTTGGCGTCACACGACTTGACGCGGGACTGTTTGGTCTCGAGGGGATGATTCGTCGGGAAGGCGCGCTTTCTATTTGGTTGACCGATGATTGGCGGCGTATCCCAGTCAGCGGCAGGATCAAAAGCGAATTCGGGACATTCGACATCACGCTGAAGAAAATTGTTCACAGTCCCAGCCGGCAAGAATATTTGACAAAGCAGTAGTTGGTCACGTTTTCGCTCTCCGCCTACTTGGTCACAGACTTTTGATTCAACGCCTCGCATCGCTCTGCTGGAACTTTGTACTTTGTGAGTGACCTTCCACTCATTATTGGCCATCGCGGGGCTTCGGCCGTCGCTCCGGAGAACACACTTGCCGCTTTCGCGCGGGCAATGATCGACGGCGCAGATGGAATTGAATTTGACGTAAGACTGGCTCGAGATGGAGTGCCGGTCGTAATTCACGACGCCACCCTTGAACGAACCGGATTGATTGCCGGACGAGTTGCCGACCGCTCTTCCGCGGAACTGCAGCAGACCGATGTCGGCACTTGGTTTAGTCAACGTTCCCCGACGAGTCATTCGGAATTTCGTGGTGAGAAACTTCCCTCGCTTGCGCAAGTGTTTGATCTTTTCAGTCGCGACACCGGGCTCCTCTATCTCGAAATGAAGAGCGAAACGAGCGACGTCCGATTAGCGAGCGAGGTTCTACGCGCTATTCATGAATACTCTCTGAGTGAGCGCGTCATTGTAGCAAGCTTTGATCTTTTGCTGATTAGTGAAGCAAAGAGCATCGATTCACGGATCCGAACGGCTGCACTTTTCGGACCGAAGATGTCGCGGCCCCTTTCACTAATACCAAGCATGAAACTGGTAGCGTTAGCCAAAGACTGCAGGGCTGACGAGATTGCGCTACATTATTCGCTCGCCCGGCGACAGGTGATCGACAAGGCGAAGCAGTTTGAGCTGCGCGCAGTGGTGTGGACGGTCGATAATCCGGATTGGATCGAGCGCGCTCGGTCCTTAGGTATTGATGCCCTGATCACGAACAATCCTGCCGCTATGCTCCGTGACCGCCGCGTCTGAGCCATTAGTTTGAAGCGGCAAAAGGTGTTCTCGTATAGTGGCGTTGATGACCCTCTCCCCGTCCCAGCTAAACCGCTTCCTCATTTCACCTCAATACTCAATCCATTATCGGCGGTTGAAAAAACTGCAATGGGCCAACGCGGCACGGGCCGAATACGGATTGCTCTACCTGCTTCGGGGACGTTTGAAGTTCGGAATGGGGCAGAGCTCCGGCGAGCTTTCGCAGGATCAAGCGCTCCTCATCGAGCCTTCGATCAATATCAGAGCGACCGGTCAAGCGGTAGAACTATTATCGTTGACCCTTTCGCCTGCTTTCGTTACAGACCACGCTGTTCGCATGCACCTCATCGGACCAGAGGCCACTGTGAGTTTTCCGCAGGCGCTTGTTGAAGGAGACGATCGCTTGGGCCGGTTCGCCCACGATCTTGCCCTGGAGCTCGGGGAGGACAGACCCGGCCGCGAAATTGTCATTCTGGCCTCGGTTCAGCAAATCATCGTGCAGCTACTCAGGTACTATTCAAACATGCGACGCTCACCAGAGCTGGAACTTTCTCGCGTAGGACTAATCGATAGACGAATACGCCGCTCGGTGGAACTAATGCACGTTCAACTCGATCATGATCTTTCACTCAAGACAATCGCTGCCGCGTCTTACTTGTCACCTTTTCACTTCTCCCGGCTTTTCAAGAAGTTGACAGGGGCTACACCTCACGCGTATCTGGCAGGCATCAGGACCACGCATGCGCAGTCTCTGTTGGCCGATGCCGGCCTTTCGATCACAGAAATCAGCTCCCGTGTTGGATACTCAAGTCCCAGTCATTTCACTAAAGCCTTTCGCGAAGCCACGGGTGTTACCCCGCGCACATTTCGTAAGGCACTGGTTTCCCGCTAAGCCGTCCCGCGAGAAACTCCGCAAGCTAACGATAGTAAAGCGCAAGATTGTTGGGGACACGGATCCGTTGCAACAGTATGATTGTGCATTCGGGCTGAGATGGAGTGTGACAAATGGCGGTTGAAAAAGGTGTGAAGATCGTTGAACCACAGGGCAAACTGGGAGTATTGCTCGTAGGGCTTGGTGCGGTAAGCACCACTTTCGTCGCCGGTGTTGAAGCGATCAAGAAAGGTATTGCGGAACCGATCGGCAGCCTTACCCAAATGGCAACCATTCGTCTCGGTAAGCGAACTGACAACCGCATTCCTCTGATCAAGGACTTTGTGCCACTCGCCAAGATCGAAGATCTTGTATTTGGGGCCTGGGACATCTTTGAGGATTCGGCGTACGAAGCCGCAATGCACGCGGGGGTTCTGGAGAAGGAGCTGCTCCTCCAACTGAAAACACCGCTGCAAAAGATCAAGCCGATGAAGGCCGTCTTTGATCAGTCGTACGTGAAAAGGCTGAACGGCACCAATGTAAAGACCGGCCCGAACAAGCTGGAGCTGGCGCAGCAACTGATCGCGGAGATCGCTGAATGGAAGCGGAAGAACAGATGTTCACGAGTGGTAATGATCTGGGCAGCCTCAACCGAGATTTTCCTCAAGCAGCATCCTGTGCACAAAACAATTGATTCCTTCGAGCAGGCGATGCGAGAAAACCATAAGTCGATAGCGCCCTCGATGATTTATGCCTATGCCGCCCTGAAGTCTGGGATTCCCTTCGCTAATGGCGCTCCGAACTTAACCGTCGATATTCCGGCACTGAGAACGCTTGCCGAGCAGAATAAATTAGCAATCTGCGGCAAGGACTTTAAGACCGGGCAAACGCTAATGAAGACCATGATTGCACCCGGTCTGAAGTCGCGGATGCTTGGTCTTCACGGCTGGTATTCGACAAATATTTTAGGCAATCGCGACGGTGAAGTGCTGGACGACCCTGAGTCGTTCAAAACGAAAGAAGAGTCAAAATTGTCCGCGCTGGAATACATTCTGCAGCCCGAAGTCTATCCCGTTCTTTACAAAGACTTCTCGCACGTTGTTCGTATTAACTATTACCCACCGCGTGGCGACAACAAAGAAGGCTGGGACAGCATAGACATTTTTGGCTGGCTGGGGTACCCAATGCAGATCAAGATCGATTTCTTGTGCCGGGATTCTATCCTTGCGGCGCCGATCGTTTTGGATCTCGCCCTTTTCCTGGATCTCGCCCAGCGTGCGGGCATGAAAGGAATTCAGGAGTGGCTGTCGTTTTACTTCAAGTCTCCTCAATCTGCTCCGGGACTCTATCCCGAACATGATCTCTTCATTCAGTTGATGAAACTCAAAAACACGTTACGACATCTTCGAGGTGAAGACCTGATTACCCATCTGGGACTTGAGTACTACGACTGAACCAGTCCCACGAAAACCCAAGCCACCAAAGTCTGGCGAAGGCGACTAAACCTTTACGTCTTCCTGCGCGCCAAAAGGTGCATGTCTACGCTCCTCACATTTCAACCAAACACATATTGTCAGTCAAAGTCTGACATGAAGTGTCACAGGCATAAGAGCCCGCCTCGATTCAAGAGAAAAGTTCAATTTGCGCTTTTGTCCCATATTTTGTGATAACATTTGCGCTGATTGGTATATATAGCGAGATTGTGACCGGCAGTGAGCCGGTATCGCGATTCAGGCGAACTAAGAGACAAAACGACGCATCAATTAACCAGCGGATCGTACCTTGCTTATGACTGAAGAGCTAGCATCCGGCAAAGCCGGAAAACAGGGACCACGGAAGTTCTCAGCGCGGCACGGAAGGACGGCGATCATGATGGCTGAAATGGAGATGGAAACCCCAAACGACACTCTGGGCAAGGTCTTCCTGGACCCAGAACAAAAAAGCCCTCGTGCTCAAGATTTTGAGGAGAGGCTTTCCGATAGGATTGTGGGACAGGAACGAGCGGTTCGCCGCATGAGCGGTCTCTACCAGATCTTCCTCGCCGGAATGAGTCCGCCAAACCGGCCAATTGGGACGATGATGTTTTTGGGACCGACCGGTTCCGGAAAAACTCGCGTCATAGAGGCAGCAGCGGAAGTTCTCCACGGTGATGCAAACGCTATTGTGAAAATTGATTGTGCCGAATTCCAGCACTCGCATGAAATCGCAAAGCTAATCGGCTCTCCTCCGGGCTACCTCGGTCATCGGGAGACGTCTCCGATGTTAACGCAGGAGAATCTGGATCGGATGCACACTGACGATCTGAAACTCTCGCTGGTGCTGTTCGACGAAATCGAAAAAGCTTCGGATAGCCTTTGGCAGTTACTGCTGGGCATTCTGGATAAGGCTACTCTCACTCTTGGTGATAATCGTCGGGTTGATTTCTCACGCTCAATGGTCGTAATGACGTCCAACCTGGGTGCCCGCGAGATGTCAGAACTGATCTCCGGTGGCATTGGCTTTGCGCCGGCTAAGGGCGCAAAAAATCCAAATGACACCGAGGTCGATCAGAAGATTTACCGAACTGCGGTTGAAGCGGCACGCAGGAAGTTTTCTCCGGAGTTCATGAATCGCATTGACAAGGTGGTCGTGTTTCGTTCGCTGAAAGAACATCATCTTCGTCAGATTCTCGATCTCGAACTGCAAGATGTACAAAACCGGATAATGCTTTCGGGTGGCACAAAGTTCGTCTTCCAGTGTTCGAAGACAGCCAAGGACATGCTCTTGAAAGAAGGCCTGGATTTCAAGTACGGCGCCAGGCATTTGAAGCGATCCGTGGAACGCTTTCTGGTCTATCCGCTTTCGAATCTCGTGGCTACGGGTCAGATTGGGCTCGGCGACCTGGTCCATGTGGAAGTAGATAACTCTACTCACAAGCTGATCTTCTCGAAGAGTTCGGGTGGGGCGTTGATTCAAGACCTGCCAGGGGCGAAGGAAGAGCCCGAGGAGGTGGCGCTCTCTGGTGGTGTCGGACTGCCAATTCCGCAGGCCACCAAGGCTGCTAAAAAGGGCCAGGGACGCGGAGAGAAAAGCGAGAGTTAATCGTCCTCCCACTAGTTCCTGCAATTTGAGATCTCAGATCCTGAACACAAATTCTAAACAGTCAAGCGCCGATCACCGGAGTGTTCGGCGCTTTCCATTTTTGCTTCACCAGACTCCCGGCGAGGACTAAGGGGTGGTGCTAATCCGGCGCAAAGCCTTTCTCGCTGTAAGGGAGAGGTAGGGGTCGCGGACGAACAGCAATCTCTCTAAGGCCTGCCTCGCGGACGGACCTCCAATCTGTCCCAGGGCGAAAGCGGCTTCGCGTCTTACGTCGTCTGCAGCTTTTTCATCTTCCAGTGCGGCTACCAAAGCAGGTACGCCTGCTGGGCTGGCAATTTGTCCTAACGAATGAGCGGCCGCCCGGAGAACTAGATCGTTTTCTTTGGTCTTCCGTTTAGCCTTCCTTGGTTCTTGCAACCCGATCTCGGGAGATAAAACCTGCGCCAGTGGAATCACTGCTGCTTCGTCGGCAAGCTGACCGAGTGCGACAGCGGCGGCGCCCCGAACTCCATGCTTCTTGTCACGCGCAAGCCGTTCGATGAGAGGCGCGACTGCAGTTTTGCTACGCGTCTGTCCAAGCGCATACGCAGCTTCCTGACGTACAAATTCATCTTTGTCGTCCAGCAAAGGAAGTAAGCTTGTCGCAGCTTCTTCGCCTGGCAACATCAAGACGGCACTGGATGCTGTGGCCCTCACTAACGCTATGTTGTCCTTAAGAGCGGAAATAGCAGCTCGGGACGCGTCCGGGTGGCGCAGCGCCTTCAATCGCATCACTGCATCACGTCGCTCTTCTATATCCGCTGCACTCAGGCGCTCACGTTGTTTCTGAATTTCAAACTGCAGAGGTGTGAGAGTTCTCCCTGGGCGTTCCTGGGAAGAAATCAGCGAGGCGAAAGCATTCGTCGTTAGGACACAAACTAGGAAACTGCGGAGCGCGCGAGAAATGCATCGCTGCCGGAAGTTACGATCCTGGAATACAGGGTGCGTTGGTTTTACCATGCTTAGACGGAGTGATTTGCCACAGCCCGACGCTCAGCACGACGGCGCGCAGCTTCCCATTCAAAAGCTTGCCGAGCCCGTCGGTTTTCACGGGCCTCTGCCAGCAATGCAACTATCTCATCTTCCCCAGACGAAAGTGTCGACCTGGTTTGCCGCATCGACTCTATCATCGCTATGTAATTAAGCAGTTCACGCACTTCAGAATCATCTAACGAATCCAGCTTTGTAGTGAGAAGCTGGCGTTGGTTTAGTCGCTTGACCATGGCTTTGCTCCCAGGAGGCTACGAAGAACGACGGTCTAGGGCGCGAGAACGAAGGACCGTCAGCTAATCAAATTCGGGGGCGAAACTCGACTTTCAGGATGCAAAACTATACACGACGCGGCAACTGAACGGCAAGATTGTGTCTGAGGAGAAAACGGCGGGCTTAATCAATTCGTGAAGCCAAAGCGTGCATGCTGTCAACGATAAGCACTACAATCGGAGGGTAGATCACCAGGTCAGGAACGAGCAAAATGTCCGACTGAGCCATATCAACTCGGTGCCGAAACATCATGGTCAGATCATTGAAGAAATCCTGGGTTTGCCAACCGATCAACAGTCCGACACCTATGCTCAATGCGTACCCAACCAGCAAGAACGTGTAGGCAGAGAAGCGAGTGAAGGGCTGCTCAGGTTTCTCGTCCTCGCGCATGATTGTGTACTGAATGGGCTTTGGGATGTAAGTATAATGCTTGAGGTATTCGCGTAGACGGGTGGCCAGATGCCAGACAGCAATTACAAAGAGAGTCAACACAACAGCGCGCCCAGCGTAATCGAAGACTTGCCACAGTTGGGGCCTCATTAATGCGACGAAGAAGGTAGAGAGAAAGAGCGAAACGGTGGTAAAGACAGCACGCTGACGCTCGCGATTCTCGCGCCGGTCACGCTCGAGAACTTCATCTACAACGCGATCCCACTTGGCCTGAACGGCCAGGTTCCTGGCACGGCGCGCGTGCGGATTAGCAGAATGGAGAATGGAAGACCCGCTCGTATTGTGAGAGCTTATCTGATGATCGTAGTAGGCGCGTTCCTGCGGGTCACTGAGTACGTGATAGGCCCTTGAAAGGAGCGCGAACTCGCGAGCAGCGCGTTCCGACCCACCATTGACGTCGGGGTGTCGCAGACGGGCAAGCTTTCGATACGCCGACTTGATATCGGCACTCGAGGCGGTGTGTTTAACTCCAAGAGTCTTGTAATAATCAATCACCGCGCTTTACAACTCCTTAAAAAGCCTGCCGCCATGGAAATGTCAGCCAACCAAATTATACCACCTTGGGAGAATTTCCTCAGCGAATTTAAGAGTTCGGCGGAACGCGCTTGTTGCCTGGCAGAAAATACAAAGAGTTTCGGTAAGACGATCCACGAAATCACACGAAAACTTCACTAAGTTATGCTTCGTGTGATTTCGTGGATCGTGTATGAGCCTCGAAGTATGCCATTACCAACGTTCGCAGATCTGAGTTTTGACTAGAGCCTCTTCAAGTGCTGAACCCATTCTCAGTCTGCTAAACGGACAAGACCAGTGCCGTTAGATCTGCGAGCGCGCGGCTCGGTCCACGAGGTTGATTAGCGTGCGGACCGCAACTCCCGTCGGGCCTTTTGATCTATGGGGCTTTACCTCGTCAGCCCAGGCGGTACCTGCAATATCCAAATGCGCCCAGGAAACCCCGTCCGCAAATTCCTTAAGAAACGCCGCCGCTGTGATTGTTCCAGCTTTTCGGCCACCTGTGTTCTTAATGTCTGCGATTTCAGACTTGATCTGCTTCGAATATTCCTTGTCCAGCGGCAGTTGCCAAAACTTTTCGCCCACTTCTTTCCCGGCCGCGATCACTTCGTCGATAAGTGCCTGATCGGTCCCGAGCACCGCTGTATTCACATCTCCCAGGGCGATCGAAACGGCCCCTGTCAGCGTCGCCATATCGATGATCGTTGATGCACCCAGCTTCTTCGCATAGGCGATAGCATCCGCAAGAACGAGCCTGCCCTCAGCGTCAGTGTTGATTACTTCAATTGTCTTTCCCGTCATCGCTCGCACAATGTCGCCCGGCTTTGTTGCCTTACCTGAAGGCAGATTCTCGGCACAGGGTACAACTCCCAGGACCGGCACGGCTGGTTTCAATTGCGCTATCGCCCGCATCACACCAAGTACCGTGGCGCCACCGGTCATATCGTATTTCATGAGTTCCATGTTCTCGCCGGGTTTGAGCGAGATGCCGCCCGAATCAAATGTGATTCCCTTTCCGACCAGAGCCAATAACTCCTTTTCATTTTCTGCGGGCTTTGCCGGCGCGTACTTTAGAACTATCAGACTCGCAGGTTCGTCTGAACCGCGAGCCACGCTAAGCAAAGAGCCCATTCCTTCCTGTTCCATGCGTGCTACGTTGAGGACGTCAATGCTTAGATTGAATTCGCTGGCGATGGCCCGTGCTCGTTCGGCCATTATGGTCGGCGTCATGTAAGCGCCAGGCTCGTTCGCCAGGTCACGAGTGAAATTTACCGATTCGCCAACAATCTGCCCACGCTTGGCACCCCGGTTTAGCGCCTCTCCGTCGGCGCCCTCTATCACAACAACGAGGCGATCAATGACTCTCTGCTCTTTGTCTACTGTCCTGTATTTGTCCAGATCGAAGAGACTCATGATGGCGCCTTCCACAACTTTCGCGGCAATGATCTCCGGATCATTTTCGAGGCGCGGTACCACTGCAATAGACTTCACGTTCTTATCACGTAGAAAGCGCGTTGCGGCGCCGGCAAGCTCCGAGACTTGCGCTGCCTGATAGTCAGCTCGCTCGCCTGCGCCGATCAAAAGAAGACGCTGTGCTTTGAGGCTCCCACCGGGCGGCAAATGTACGTAAACCGTCTCGCCTTCCTTGCCCTTTAACTCTTCTGACTCGATCACAGACTTAACAACTCCGCCAGCAGCCGCGTCGAGTTCCTTCAGAAAACCCTTGTCAGCCTTCTCACCCTTAAAAATGGCGACGGCCAAAGCCTGTGTGTCGACTTCGTTGTAAGGGCCAGCGTGGCCTTTGATTTCCATTAATTTTCGCTCTCCTAACTCTTTCAAATGTTTATTCAGCGATTCCGCTCTTTGAGTTGCGCTCGCGTCTCTCTTTCAACTGTCCGCCGCATTTCAGTTTCCCGTTTATCATAAAGTTTCTTACCGCGCGCCACTCCCACCTCGAGCTTGATCCGACCGTTCTTCATATAGACACGCGTGGGCACCAGCGTCATCCCGTCTTTGACTGAAGCCTCCTCGAGTCGACCTATCTCTTTTCGGTGCAGCAGAAGCTTGCGTGTTCTGAGCGGTTCGTGATTCTCACGGTTGCCATGAGAATAAGGGGAAATGTGCGCATTAAACAACCACGCCTCGCCATCACGAACGGCTACATAAGACTCTTTCAACTGCACACGCCCTCCCATCACACTCTTCACTTCAGTCCCGGTTAACGCAATCCCGGCCTCGTACTTGTCTGAGATGTGATAGTTGTGAAAAGCAGCTCGGTTGGCCGCCAGCGGCTTTTCCTCGTTTGCGGTTCCCATAAGTTCGCCCTTCAGGATTCTTCTCGCAGTGGTCTCATCATCAAGTTGGCCGCCGCTTCCTTCGCCGTGTTGTTCTCATAAAGCACTGCATGTACTTCGTCAGCTATCGGCATTTCCACCCTAATTCGTTTCGCGAACCGCGTGAGAGCCTGGCTGGTCTTTACCCCCTCAGCCACTTCTCTCATGCCGGCAGTTATCTCCTCCAGGCGGCGACCTTTCCCCAACTCGAGTCCCACAAATCGATTCCGAGAGAGGCTCCCAGTGCAGGTAAGCACGAGGTCACCGAGCCCAGCGAGGCCCATCATCGTTTCGAGCTTTGCCCCTTCACGCAACGCAAGCCTGGTGATTTCTGCTAGTCCGCGCGTGATTAAAGCCGCCACACTGTTTGAACCAAATCCGAGACCTGCGACGATGCCGGCGGCAATTGCCATTACGTTCTTAACGGAACCGCCGAATTCTGTGCCAATAACGTCGTCGTTCGTATAGATGCGCAAATTCTCAAAGCTCAACTCTGACTGTACGATGCGGCCGATCGCGACATTTTCACTGGCGGCAACGATCGCTGTGGGATGCTGTTCGACGACTTCCCTGGCAAATGAAGGCCCGGATAGACAAACAAATCTCGGCGAGAACCGTTCGCCTACCACTTGATCCACTATTTCCGAAATGCGCTTGCCCGTTTCAATCTCGATTCCTTTCGTAGCACTGACGAATATCATGTCAGGTTTTAGAAAAGGAATTGTACTCGCCAACACACACCTTGTTGCATGAGATGGAGCGGCAAGTATGACCAGCTCTGCTTCGTCTAAAGCTTCATCGACCTCTGTCGTGGCTCGGACTCCATCCGGAACGGTGGAATGCGCGAGGTACAGAGCGTTTACACGATCGCGATTAATGGATTCAACAACTTCTTCGTTGCGTGACCACAAGCGTACATCGTGACCAGCACGCCCTGCGATTATGCCAAGCGCCGTGCCCCAACTACCGGCGCCGATGACTGCAATGCGTTTCATTCTTCAGGAGTTGTAAACTGCGCGCAACAAACAGAAGGCGATGGTTGGAATCACTTGAATTTGCTTTCTGTTCCTTGCATCAGTCGCCCGATATTTGCCCGGTGCGCAAAGATTATCAACAAAGCGCCACCAATCGCCGCGGTTATCAATGGCGCCGAATTGCCAGCCGGCCGAATGAACACACTTTGCAACCATATAAATAGTGGGATGGTTGCGGCGGCAATAATTGAACCCAATGAAACGTACCGCGTTCGCCAGACAATCAGAATAAGGAGAAGTCCAGCCAGCGCAACCGCAATGGGCGCCAGCAAAAGTAAGGCACCGACTTCCGTGGCCACGCCCTTTCCACCACGAAATCGCAGCCAGACAGGAAAAATATGGCCCACGATCACTGCAATTGTCGCACCGGCGACCCACCAATATGCATTGGGTAAGAACGGACCTATGTGATCGCCTTCGGCAAAAACCGGCAATCCTAAAAGCACCCTCGCGATAACAACAGCCCCAGCTCCCTTCATCGCATCGAGAACCAATGTGATTACGCCCGCGAGCTTCCCTGCTCGCCGCGAAACGTTTGTCGCCCCCGTTCCACCCGAACCCGTCTGCCTGATGTCGGCGCCTTGCTTTACTCGAACAATTAAATAACCAAATGGAATCGAACCAAGCAGGTATGCAATGACGATGACAAGCACAGGTCGCAAGCTAAAACTATTCTCCACCAGGCTATAACCGCAGGCTTGAAAGGCGAGACTATCACAACCGGCCTGAGGTCAAGAGAAGCAGTAAAGCGATCCACGAAATCGCACGAAGTAAAGCGAAATTAAGGCATCCATTTCGTGCGGTTTCGTGCAATTTCGTGGATCGTGTTTGTTTTCCCGCAGCCCGCTAGATTAACCTTCTTCTCAAAAGATCCAGCGCGGCTTGCGAAGCGCGCCAGCGGATAAGTTGCCGATCGCCCGGGATCATGAGCTTGCGGGCTTCTGTGTGGGCATCGTCCGCCAGAGCGATATAAACGAGGCCGACTGGTTTCTCTTCGCTGCCGCCCCCGGGTCCGGCAACTCCTGTTACTGACAAACCAAAATCGGTATTGGCCCGTTGGCGAACCCCTTCGGCCATGGCTTCAGCCACTGCCGCGCTCACTGCCCCATTTTCGAGTAACAGGATTGGTTCGACACCGAGTGTTCTTGTCTTTGCGTCGTTCGAGTATGCAACTACACCCTCGATGAAGTACCTTGATGAGCCAGGAACTTCGGTAAGCCTTTGTGCAATCAGACCGCCGGTACAACTCTCCGCAACTGCAAGCGTGTAGCCACCGACAGATAACCGCAGACCAACAATCTCTTCCATCCTCTCTCCGCGAAATGCGAAGATGGCATGACCCAACCTCTCTTCAAGCTCGCCTGACAATTTATCAAGCAGCAGCTCGGCATCTGCCTCAGTGCGGCCTCGCGCCGTAAGTTGAATTTCAATTTCGCTCTGGTTGAAGAGAATCGTGGTTTGTGGGTTGGTATAGCGAGTGTAGATCGGAGCAATTTTCTCATCCACCGCCGATTCACCGATTCCGGCCACCTTCAGAACACGCCGCATCACACGTACGTGTCCAGACTTTTCAGCCAGTCGCGGCTGCACGTGGTTCTCAAACATCGGTTGCATTTCTCTCGGTGGTCCAGGCAAGAGCGCTACGGAGGTGCCTTCATGCTCGATAAACAAACCCGGCGCTGTGCCGTTAGGATTGTCGAGCACGGCCGCGCCGTCAATCACCATGGCCTGGCGGGAATTTCGCTCCGGCATCGTTAGACCAAAGCTAGCGAAACGACGGCGAATACCTTCCAGCAAAGCGTCATCGAGTAATAGCCTGCGGCCAAGCGCGCGCGCCGCTACCTTGCGCGTAATGTCGTCTTCAGTAGGACCGAGTCCTCCAGTTGTTATCACTACTTTCGAACGCCTGATCGCGTCCCTGATGGCTTCTTCAAGCCTGGAATCGTCGTCGCCAACAATGGTTTTTAGTTTTACTTCGATCCCGACGCTGTTCAGCTTCTCGGTAAGCCAGAGACTATTTGTATCAGATCGATCTGGAGCGAGGAGTTCCGAACCAATCGCTATGATTTCAGCTGTAATGGTGGGCAAAAGCAAGACGTGAGATTCCGTTTCTGTTGCGCAAGAGCCGTCTTCGAGCTACGTCAGCCAAGTCGTCGACAAATTGCCTCACCGGCTTGCGCTGTAGAGAGGTTGCCACCAAGATCTGGCGTGGTTTCGTTCTCCGCGATTGAGCTGCGGACCGCGTCTTCGATCGCTTTGCTGGCTCGGGCATAACCGAAGTAATCCAGCATCATCGCCGACGTCAGAATAGCCCCGATTGGATTTGCAATCCCCTTCCCTGCCAAAGGTGGCGCGCTGCCATGCACTGGTTCGAATAATGAAACTCTGCCGGGATGGATATTTCCTGACGCTGCTAACCCGAGTCCTCCCTGGATCGCCGCGCCGAGGTCCGTGAGAATGTCGCCAAACAGATTGTTGCTGACAATCACTTCATACTGCGCAGGGTCCAGGACCATGAACATTGCCATTGCATCTACGAATTGGTGGTTAGCCTCAACCTCCGGATACTGCGCAGCAACTTCCTTGAAGACTCGTTGCCACAAGTCACCGCCGAACCGTTGCACATTCGACTTATCGGCCATGGTCACACGCTTACGCCCCTGCGCACGTGCATACTCGAAAGCAGCCACGATAATCCGTTCCACCCCACGGCGCGTGTTTAGCTCCTCCTGAGTAGCTATTTCATCCACCGTTCCTTTTTTCAGGAACCCACCGGCTCCGCAGTACGCGCCTTCAGTATTTTCGCGGAAGACAACGAAATCAATATCTGCAGTTGAGCGACCGCGCAGAGGTGTCAGTCGTGAATCGAGTAGGCGCACGGGGCGCAGGTTAATGTAGAGATCCAACCCTCGTCTCATTCCTAACAGAATCTCTTCGGCGTGTTGATTTGATGGTACCCGGGGATCGCCAAATGCCCCGGCGAGGATCGCGTCAAATTCTTCAGAGAGCATTTTGAGGGCTCCTGAAGGCAGCGCCACGCCCTCTTTAAGAAACTTTTCCGCGCCCCAATCGAAGTGAACGAGTTCAAAATCGGCTTGGTGGGCCTCACCTAAACACTCGAGCATTCGCACGCTTTCGCGAATCACTTCGGGACCAATGCCATCGCCTGGGATTACGGCTACTCTTTTCATTCTTAGTTGGACAGACACTTGCCTATCAAAGTTTGAATTGAAAATGAATCACGCCACAGGCAGGAATGTCTGCGCTCTGCGCTCTACTTAGTAAGGCACGCAAAGCACAGGCACGCGCGAGCCACGCAAGACTTTTTCAGCAGTCGAGCCAAACAGGATCTCCTCGGGCGGCGTTGAGCGCCCTTTCACACCCATGACAATCATGGGCAAATCCAGGTCCCGCGCGATCTTGAGGATTTCTACGAACGGAGCGCCAATCACGATCATCCGTTCGATATTAACCGAACCTGTTTCCCTTCCTTCGAGCATAGAAATGAAGCTGGCTTCGGCCTGATCGCGCAAGCGTGTGCGAATGTCCTCCGTAGTGCCTAAGCCCGCAGCCGCAGCATCATTAACAAAATTTTCATCAATAACGTGCAGCAAAGTGAGGTCGCCCTCAGGCGCCGCCATACCAATCGCCACGCGCAGGGCGTTAACCGAAGCTGGAGAGAAATCTACCGGAACCAAAATTTCAGGCGCGTTTAGCACCGCTAATTACCTCATCTACTCTTGTCCAGAAGCCGCTTCTCGATGCGAGGCAGGCTTGCAATCACAGTGTCGCCCACAATTTTCATGCTGCGAGGCGAAACTTTATCCAGAGTGTCGTCAGCTTTGTGCCAGTAGGGATAGTTATTGAGCTGAATGATATCTACAGAATCTATACCGGCCCTGAGGAAAGGTTCATGGTCGTCGCCACCAACCGCTTCAGGACGATCCACAAAATAAGAGGTGTATCCCAGGTCGCGAGCCGCTTGCCAGATCACATCCTGCAACCACTTCGTACTCATGGTATCACGTCCCAACTCGAGATTCTTGTATCCCATCATGTCCATGAGAATGAGAGAACGAACGCGACTCAGCTCATTCCGGTTTCGAAGCTGCGAAACAAAATGCCGGCTGCCATAAGTATTATCAGGAGCATCAGGCTTGCCACACTCCTCCCAACCCTCGCAGAATGACTCCTCGCCGTCAAAAAAAACGAGCCAGTAAGTGAGCTTGGGTTTTTGCTGGATGCCGGCCAATACACGTCCAAGCTCAAGCAGCGTTCCCGCCGAAGTGCCTGGGTCGTTCGCACCTACAAAACGCATATCTTTGTACAACTTGGTGTCATAATGGCTGGCGATAATAATCACGTCTTTTGAGTCGCCAGGCAGCTCAGCCGTAATGTTGGCCATTTTCTTCTCGCCAACGGGTGTGGCTGCCGTAAACTCGTCCGTCGAAACTGCGAGACTATAAGACTTCAGTTCATTCACGATGTAGTTGCGGGTTTTGGCAAGCTCCGCCGAGCCGGACACACGTGGTCCAATCTCCACCTGCTTGCGCACATGATCCATCGCGCGCTCGCCATTGAAAGCGACTGCGGCAGGGACGATTCCGCTTGCGGGCGACCCACTGGGCGACCGCACCGAGACGCCAACACGCGAACTCTCCGGCCCCTCGTTTTTTGGGCAGGCAGTGGAGAATAAAGCCAGCGCAAGTAGAATGCAGTTGGCCAGCACCATGCATCGATTCACGAGGAGTATTCCGGGATTGGTTGAGTGGTCTTGAGTCTTAAACATTGACTTGTTCTTTGAGCGTCATTGAGGGTCGCCTCGTCGGAGATCGCGGAAATCCAGATGTTACCTTCAATGTTTTGGTTGACGATGTTCCGGAGGACGTCTCATTTCAAGCTTTTGCTTCCTCTTCAACCTTTGTTTGCTCTCGAGGCGGTCTATCATTTTCTCAGCAACAGAAACGGATTTATTAACTACAGAATCATAAGCGGCTATGAAGCTAAGCGCTTCTGCCTGCACCACAGTGAAGAGTCTTCCGAGAGGCAATTCTCCAGAAGTCTGTTTTCGATCTTTGCCTGGATCTGTTTTGTCTGACTCTTTCGCGGGCATTACCCGCACTGACAGCTCGCCTGCATTCTTAATCATTGCCTGACAGGCCAGTCGTTGCTCCCTGCCAAGACCTTCATAACCGAGGATCCTCTTTTCAGCTTCAGTCGGAGCGGAAAGCAGCGATTGGCCCAGGTCGATCGTTACCAGGCAGCCGGTGCAGTCGCTTCCTCCCAGGCAATCACTTGGCAGACTAACACCCATTCGCCTTGCGGCATCAATAAGATAGATTCCCTCCGACACAACGCCGCTCAGACCGACCGGTTCAAATGTAATATAAACGCTCATGTCTGATGTGGGATGCGAGATAGGGCCAACTCAGTTTGCCCTTGCGGGTTTTTCTTGCGCTCTTCCTGCTGCTCTCTTGGCTCGCCGGCATTCGGAGCAGAGGCCAATTATTCGGAGGAGATGCTGCTGCACTTCAAACTTGTGTTTTGCCGCCATTGCATCCTGGATGGCCTCGAGCTCCGCCGAGAAAAACTCGATGATCTTCCCGCACTCAGAACAGATCATGTGATCGTGGTGCTCGTGTTTGTAGTTATGCTCGTAGTGAGTTCTACCATCGCCAAAGCGGACTTCCCGAGCAAGGCCAGCTTCCGTCAATAGTTTTAAGGTGCGATAGACGGTGGTCTGGCCCACGGTCGGGTCTTCCTTTTGCACCAGGCGATACAGATCTTCGCTGGACAGATGTTCTTCGATGCGCAGAAAAACATCCAAAATGAGATCCCTTTGAGCCGTGCGCTTGAGGCCTTTTTTATGGATGTGCTCCAGGAAGACTTCCTGTTCTTCTGTCATGACGCTCGGAGACCCTGTGAGCTTCCTTTCCTTTTCATTGCAAGCGACTGAATCTTACCATTGCCGGGATCACTACGAAAGATTTGTTGGGTCCGCGAGGGCATGGTATTTTTGCGGGCGTGCCGGGGTGGCGGAATGGCAGACGCTACGGACTTAAAATCCGTTGTCCGAAAGGGCGTGCGGGTTCGACTCCCGCCCTCGGCACCATTTCAGAATCAAATAGTTACGGGCAGCACGCGATCTTCTGCGAACTGCCCGTTGCTTTGTTTTATGTGCCTATAGTGTGCCAAGCTTTGATTCGTGTTCGATCCATTCCATCGGTGAGGAATTGCTGCACGAATTCGTCTTGCCGTGTTTGAGGGATGATTACGCGAACGAGTTTCAAGCGCGCGGCTGGTTTCGACTGGCGTTCGGCTTGCAAACTCTGCATCACGCGTAAAGCAAAGATCGTAATCGGATGCGGCCATTTGATAGAGCGTTCCGTTGTCGATCCCCTGCAATAGTAGCGACTTGACCGAGTCCACTTCGTGGCCTTCTGCTACTAACGCGGCCAGCAACTTACGAGGCATGTTTTCGTCGAGGAGAATCCTCACGCCGCCGCCGCTTCCTTTTCATGCGCCAGCTCACGCAACGCGCCCTGCACGGCGTGCTCGGTCAGGGTTGGATAAGCGTCGACGATCTCACCTACGCTCATTCCGCTGGCCAGGCATTCAAGCAGAAAAGCCAACGAGATTCGTGTTCCCTGCACGCGCGGTTTTCCTCCGAGATGGTCCTTATCTGAAACAATCCACTTTTCGTCGTTCATGATTTTGTTCTCGATTGAAACGTAGATCCGCTCTCGCCAAGCAGCGGAATTCTTGTGTGCCAGCTGTGTGCCAACTCTTCCAAATCAAGCTATACTCACGGGCACGCAGGCATTATAGAGTAAGCGGAAACGCTAATAAAGACGCACTGATCGGCACAAGCACGAACGTAGGTAAATAAGCGATTTGAGGGTAAAATCCGTTGTCCGAAAGGGCGTGCGGGTCGACTCCCGCCCTCGGCACCAATCCTTCTCTCACGTTTCAATCATCTGCGGTTCGCTTCTTGTTCAGTGCCGTCAACAGCATCAGGGTCCTGGACCAGCAACAACTTAGATTCCCACCAATAAGTTAAAGGAAGCACCCGCCGTCGAACGATGTCGCTTGCCAGCACCGCACAGCGAGAGTACCGGCCTAACTTGTATCCGCAATATATTTCCTATGTAAAGACTATTGCATAGAGGAAATATATTTCAGACTGGCAATATATTTCAGCCTTGACGTATACTCAAACGTGATATTGCGAAACGGTAAAGAACCTGGCTTGTTCTTTTCTCGGATTTCTCTGGAAGTCTCCAGACCTGCCCGAAATCCATCTGGCTCAACATCTAGTAACTGGATCGGAACAAATACGCGGACAGGTTGTAGATCATCGTTCGGAATGAAATAGAGGAAGTTCCAGGTAAAAGGAGAGACACTATGGCACCCCCTTACAAATTGGCCCACGTGGTTTATATGACGAGACGCTTCGATGAAATGATCACCTGGTACAAAGCAGTCTTCGAAGCAAAGGTACAATATCAAAATCCCGCGCTGGCGTTTCTCACATACGATGACGAACATCACCGTTTCGCCTTCGCCAACATGTCTGTGCTTAGTCCTAATGGCTTTGAGACTGATGCCATTAACAAGGTCGGTGTTAACCATGTCGGCTACACCTATGAAAATCTGGGAGAACTACTCGAGACCTACGACCGTCTCAAACAACTCGGCATCAAGCCCTACTGGCGCGTTCATCATGGCGTAACGCTGTCAGTGTATTATCAAGATCCGGACGGGAATCGGATGGAGTTTCAGGTTGACTGCTGCGCCAATGCGGAAGAGGCTCACGCATTCATGCACAGCGACGCCTTCGTCGCGAATCCGATCGGCGTGGAAATTGATCCGGACGAGTTGCTTGAGAAATACAAGAATGGTGTTCCAATAGAAACGCTGCTTGTTCAACCTGAAGGGCCGATGTCGCAAATACCAGCTGAGCATGGATTGTCATGACCCCTGTGCATTGATGCACCTGGGTCAAAAACACAAAACACTAACTACACGTTTACTGGGCTCACATCGAATCATTACTCGTTGTTGGTTTCGATTCAATTTGTTCAGAAAAACGCTTTGGCTGCTGTCTACTGTACAGACGAAGGGATGACAAGATTGAAAAGACAACCGAGCACGGTGTTGCCACCGCTGGAGTCATCACACTCCACGAGGCTCGCTGGTTAGCAGCCAGAGTGATGTAGTCTTTCCGGCATTCACCCCATGATTGATGGCGACAAAATCGGTGAGAGCTTTTGACCACGTTGCCGTGATCTCTCGCCCATAAATCTTGTTGGGCGAGACAGGATTCGGGGCTCAAACCCGCACCTCACGGCTTAAAAGGCCGCCGCTCTGTCACTCGAGCTCCGGGTCAGAACTTTGCCGATTGCCAATTGCCGATTGCCAATTTGTAGTCTGATCACGAAAGGCTCTTTTCCTTGGCACCAGTTCTTTCGTTCAAAAGCACGCCAATCGGCAAGGATGAAGGCGGAAGGATGAGGGATGAATTACATGGCTCAGCTCGCGGAAGGTGAGTTTTTCATCCTTCATCCCTCAGCCTTCTTCCTTGAAGTGGAAGCCCGCGGAGGAGTTGAACCTCGTTCCTTTCCGCCCGACGCTTTTAGGTTCGGTTTAGAAGACCGATGCCGGGAACGCGGGCCGAATGTCCGACATGCTTCAGCTTGTCGCTGACTGTCAAAACGACTCCATTTGAGGGTCGACGACAAGCTGAAGCATGTCGGACATCTGAGGCGTAAAGATCAGCCGCGGATGAACGCGGATAACACGGATCCAAAAACAGCAATTTCTAACTAGTTCCGTCAGTCCTACTTTCATTCTTATCCGCGTTCATCCGCGTGTATCTGCGGCTGAATACTATTTGGTGGTCGGAGTTGGAATCGAACCAACCTTTCGGGCTTTTCAGACCCGCGCTAATCCGTCTCAGCTATCCGACCGAAAGCGGCTTTTGGTCTTTGGCCTTTGGTCTTTGTAGGGTTGTGTTTTTTCAGTTGAGAATCCCCAACGAGAAACACTCCCGAACACCAACCTCAAAGACCTAAGACCTTTGTTCAAGGTTAGATTTGAGCAAGCGAATGCCTGCCCCGTAATGGAAATTGGAGCGCGCGGTGAGACTCGAACTCACGAATACCGGATTTGCAATCCGGCGCCTTAGCCGCTTGGCGACGCGCGCAGTGTTTTTATGTCCGACATGCTTTAGCTTGTCGCGGACTCTCGCGGGAACCTCATCGCCGGACAACGACAAGCTAAAAAAGTATATCGGACATTTTTCCTTTGGAACGGAAGGAGAGATTCGAACTCTCGAAACGAGTTTGGAAGACTCGCATGTTGCCAGCTACATCACTTCCGCAAGGGGATTTTTGATTTTTGACTGGTGATTTTTGATTGGCACTGGGCCGCGCTGTGATTTACATCAAAGCGCGGGCAATCGCAAATCGAAAATCTGAAATCAAAAATGCATTAGGGCTCCTGGCAGGACTCGAACCTGCAACCTCGACGTTCGAAGCGTCGCACTCTTCCAGTTGAGCTACAGGAGCTAAGACATTTTCGATTGGCGATTGCCGATTGGATTTGAAAACGGGGCGAGCGATACATGTTTGTTGAAA
>WNGE01000874.1_pt1 | contig 65037 bp, 57 predicted proteins | sample 5400651 | NCBI WGS metagenome assembly WNGE01 (sample SAMN13153370, study PRJNA577476) | soil metagenome | isolation source: 60 cm soil or saprolite under grassland replicate 2 | place: USA:California | collected 2016-06-15 | reverse complement strand
TTATCCTACCGCTATTTTTATATGACTCCAGGTAAGATAGTTCAGATTTTGTTAGTTTAATCAAAGATTGCATATTGTATTGATTTAGTCAATACAAAGTTACAATAACGTTTCTAAATTAATTTGTCATTACACTAGTTCTTGGTACATAAAAAAGACAGATAAAAGGTTTTACCTGTCGCATCATCTCCTTGATAAACTTTGCCCTCTGTTTTTTAAAATGATTTCAGCTTTTCATTCATAGCCGTCAACCCGGCTCTCCCGTCCATGCAATGTCTCCTAAAATAGCTTTGTGTGTTAGCAGGGACAGTGCGGAATTAGTATTTCAAAAACTCATTTGTTTTCTCTAACTTCTACTTCGCTTACGATGCAATATGGGCAAGAATAATCTTCTGACTTATATCAGCAGTTCATCCTTTACTCTTATTTCTGAATTGTAAGCTTTATTCCCTCTTTGTGATAAACGTCTCCAATTTGAAGATAATACACACCGGGTTTGAGATCAGATAAGTTAAGATAATAAGTATTAATTCCTTTTATTGCTTGGCAGGTCTTACTAAATAATGTTCTGCCGCTTAAATCATTCGCTGTCAATTCTACGCTTCCTACCCTGTTTGCGCTGTATTTAACCGTTATTCTTCCTGTTGATGGGTTGGGATAGAGCGCTAATTTAGCAGGTGAAACAGATATTTCAGTTAATGAATTTTTACTGAAGATCCTGCTTTTGTGAACTGGATTGAAGAGCTCGCCTTAAAAGAGATGTCGTCTAAACCAAAATCATTTCCCGCGGCAGTTGTATTTAAATCAACAATAACAATAGTTGCTGAAGTAGAAGAACCCGAATTCCAGCTTGCACTGAATCTTTCCCATCGATTTTGAAAAGACGGAGCAGTTTTTTCCCCATGCTAACGCCATTGATAAAAAAATTGAGTTTTGCCGGAAATGCCGTTACCATTGAAGATATCCACAGTGAGAATTTGTATTGAGTGTTTGGGTTTACTTTAACCGTTTCCCCCATACCTTATATCCTGATTCTGCACCATTTATTATCATAAAATTTCCTGTACCCGTTGTATGATCCCTGCCCACAAAAGCCGGGTTAAAAAAATCAGGATTACTGCCAATGCCATAACCCTGTTGGATATAAACATCCTTTTGTGTTACAATAGAAGTATTGACTGGTAAAACCAGTATTGCCCACATTGAAATGACCATTTCTTATTAACTCTTCTTGTGAAAATAAAGTAGCCGAAGTTAAACACGGAAGCAAGATTGTCACTAAATATTTAAATGTAGTTTTTGTTCTCATACTTTTATATTTAGTTTTAGTGTTCAAGGTAGGAGTGAATATGTTGAAACTAAAATCGCGGCCTGCTTTTCAAGTTAATCACGCTCTTGCTATGCAGTGATAATATTTGGTAATAAAGCAAAAAATAACTTCGTTTGTCCCTGCAAAGCCGCATCCTAAAACTGGTCAACCAATGCCTACAAGAAATAGTTGAATTAGGAAATTAAAGGAAAGGCGGACCATACCAGTATTGAAATAATTTTTCAAACTAAAACATCAAAACGGAACAATCTAAACAAGGAATATAAAAGATGAATAGGGCAAAAGCCATATCGAACAACAAAAGTAAATTACAACACCACAGGAGTCTCCCTTACCCGCAATGTCTCCTAAAAAGCTCTGTGTGTTCGAAGAGTATTGCGGCATATTGAATAATTTTAATGTCCGGCTCAACACTAATCATTTTATCAAATGAAGAAAATAGTCCCATGGCTCCTCAGTTTGGTTATTGCCGGTTCGCTGTTTGCACAACCGAAACCTGTTTGCGCATTGGCGCCCGGGGTATATTATTATTTTGGTGATGAATTGCAACATAAGCCTGCCAATTGCCTGTGGGTTGTGTTCAAAGATTATGTACTGGTAACAGACGCCAATTATCCATGGGGCGCCCTGGAGATTTTGCAGGAAATACGGAAAACAACGACGAAGCCTGTCCGGTTTGTTTTTAATACACACTATCACCACGACCATAGTTTTGGAAACTGCGTGTTTGTTGATTCGGGGGCGACCATTGTTTCAACAAAAGAAGCGGCGACCGAAATGAAAATCCTGGGTAAGCGGGAATGGGATGAGAACTATAGCGGCCAGAGCTTGTACGGATACCGGCGCGAACTTCCTTCACTTACTTTTGATAGCAGTCTTGTGTTTGATGATGGCGAACACCGGGTAGAACTAATCAAAATGGGTCCGGCACATACGGCTGGTGACGGGGTGGTTTTTTTACCAAAAGAAAAGATCCTGGCTATAGGGGATCTTTTTGTCAATGGCAATCCCTGGGGAAACAATGTTGCCGATCCCGATGCTGATTACGACCGCTGGCTTACCGTATTAGATACACTGGCTGCATGGGATATCAAAACAGTAGTTCCCGGGCATGGAGAATTGGGTACAACAGAAACATTAAAACAACAGCGGGCTTACCTGGCAGATATGCTTCAGCAGGTGAGGCAGGGCATTAAAGCCGGCAAATCAAAGGAGGAATTGGTTAAGGAAATTGATCTCAGCAAGCATCCTGTGTACGGACAAAATAAAGTTTCCACTGCAAGATCTATCAGGGCCATGTTTGATAACCTGAAGAATAAACAGCGTAGTAATTGAAGACGTTATAAAACCTAAAAAACTCCCTTCCATGCGATGTCCTATACTAAAAAATAAAGACCATAGTTGCCCCTGAAGTATTGATGATGCTGATTATGATTTACAGATGTGTTAATCCATTTTCCCAACCAATTGCGACTAAATTTCTTTCGATACAACTCCCATCCCAAATAACCATAAACATTGTACAACAACATACCAGGAAAGAAAACCAAAATGTGTATGGAATGTATAGGCATTATAAATAACAATACAGGAAAAATACCTGTCTCTATAACTGCCTCCATTGATGGAAAGCAAAAGAAGTCCATGGTAAAGGATTAGTAGATTTATGATGAATAACGTGGACCAACCTGAAAAGTTTTGGATGATACACGGCTCTGTGCATCCAATAAAAATAAGTGTCGTGCACAATAAACATCAGAGGAAATGCCAGCCAGAAATAAAATAATCCGTGGTCCGGTATGTTTGAATAATATTGCGTGAATGATTTTATTGGATCAGTCAATATTAGCCATGATACAGATGCGAAAATTATAATAGTGCAAACAGAGTAACTGATCTCTCTCAGGTAATCTTTATTAGCGGGAAATTTTGATTGAATTTTTTTGAATGGGATTTTCGATCTCAATAATCCATGCTAAACCTGCTATCAAAAAATATCTCAGCATGATTATAAGTGCAAGTCAGCGAAATGAAATTTCGAGCATAAATCTGGTTTATTGTTTTGCAAATTTCAGTAATGTAAGTTAGAAATAGTTTATTAAGAAAGTGTAAATGCTGAAATATTTCTCAATTCTTCTAAACCTTGTTGCTACAACACTAATGGCGGGGAATAATACAAACTTTTAAATATTATTTCCCCTATTATACATTTTACTGCAGTTTCATAACTTAATATCTCTTCTTTTCTTTTATTACTGATCGAAACCTGGCTGCTTTCTGTAATTGCCTGTTCAAGAATTTTTCGTTTAAGTTCTTTATGAGGCAAAATAAATTTTGAAGTAATATCTCCTTTGCCTTCCTGGTTCATATCAAAGATTTTGGAAAAACTATTACAGGAAAAATCAAAACCAGCCAGGTTCATTAGTTTTATATCCCTGTTGCTGTTCGTTTTAAAAAAGATTCTTTTATTGCTGATATCATAAACAATACTCCACTTTGTGTAATCTCCCTGCGAAACTTTATCCAATATATTGAAAGCATAATCTGTAACAGGCATATCAATATTGGTTTCATTAAATTGTTTTATCATGCTGCATGCTTTCACAAAACGGTCAAGAGAATTATTACCCGATGAAGTTTCATTATTCTTTTTAAGCAAGGCAGTTGCTGTTTAAGAAGATTGTTCGTAAGTGTTATTTGTGAGAACCGGGAATGGCAATGCATTACCTCTGTGTACAACCATTTTACCATTGAGAAATTCAATGCTGGCGATGTTGCCTTTTTTATCTGCAACAAGGTAATGGATAGGAGTACCGTTGCCTGTGATACGAAGCAGAGCATCTGTTGCAATCACTTCGTCGGTGCCGGAGCAATTATCGAGTTGATATTGTATCCACTGCAACACATTTATAGCAGGTCTTCCATCTCGTTTAGGATATTGGGTTTCATCCAACCACATTAGTTTAACCACCAATCCGTTTTCATTCATGCCACCCGTTGGAAATTCTTTTCCGTATTGGTTAAATGTTATGCTTCCATATTTTGATACCCAATTAATAGTTGCGCCATCATCTGTCTTAAAAGAAGTTTTATAAAGACCACGTTGATTTGTACAAACAATGCCGGCACCCGTTACCCAATCATAGTTTCTGCCAAATACTATCCGACCATTTTTATTAATACAAAATGTAGTGCAGGCAAAAGATGTGACTGCGAAAATGCAAATAAGAAAAGAAAATATAATTCTTATCATAAAAAATTTCTTCAAGCTAATAATATTGATGTGAATTAAATATTAAAAAGGGATCTGTAATAGAATATGTTATAGCAACATTGTGACCAGTAGTGACATTACAAAAGCAAGTAATAAAATCATTTATGCGTTTAACCCGTATGATAATTTCCCGTTTACAATTTTTGCGGGTGTTGTATAATCATGTTCTTCTGCTTTTCCAATTTCCATAATATGATATACTGTCCAGCCTTTTAATTTTAAATAATCAGAAACCAATGAGCGGTGACATCGCCACCAAACCGCTTCAGAACACATATATGCTGTTCTTTTTGTTGCTGCAATTTCTTCGAGTTGCTCAATGCCTTTTTTAAAATCATCTGTTTGCATGTAGTCTGCAAAACCACGAAATGCAGCATTGCGCCAGGCTGTATTTATTGAATCAGGTTTTGCCGGTCTTCTTCCGCCAAGATCTTTGAGATGAACATATTTAATTCCATTTGCCGGCAAAGAAATTGTTAATGCTTCTTTATTAAAATGCGGGTATCGTCTTGAGCCGGGAAAACTTCTTATGTCAGCTACTAATTCAACATTGAAAGAATGGAGCATAGAAATAAAATGATCGATCGTTCTGGTTGAGTGACCTATTGTCCAGATATTTTTTTGTTTTATTTCCACAATGTATAGGTATAATTATTAAGTTTCCTCTCTTTGTTCTTGGAAGAGTTTCTCGCAAAACTTTGGAGCAAAGATAAAAGCATGATAAAGAATTATCAGTTGAAGTCTATTGCCACTTGTTTATGTAATAATTTTATTTAAACCTTATGCGATTAAAATTGTTGTAGCTAATAGAAGAAAAACCCTGCCTTGCGGCAGGGTAGTGTCTTCATAAGTTGGATTTAAATTAACCCCCGTCTATCAAGTCAAATTGCATACCACAGGTTTCAGTTTGACTTTTTTTGTTTTTATTAATTACTCCAAATAATTTTTTAATAATTTATAATTCATTGAAATAAATTACGTTTGAACCTCTTTTATCTGAAACATTAAATGTTCAAATATTCGTCTGCCTTGGCAACTTATTTTAAAACAATCGTTTTCCTGCCGTTATAAATGCTGTTCCCTGTAACATTCCTGATTTATTGGCGACGACACCAACGGGAGAATGGAAATGAAAGCCAGACTGGCTCTTAATAAACTATAATAATGACAAACGATAAAAAGGAAAGCAACAAACAAGCTAAACAAACCGATAGTGGAAATGGTAATCCTTCAAATCCACAGTTGAGAACCGAAAGCGTTGGCACTAATCCTCAGAGTCAGCGTAAAAGCCCGCAAACACAACCAGGCAAACGGAGAACCACAAGAAAAGAAGGAAAGGGAAGACATGGTGGTAACCGTTAAATAAAGTTTGTACACATTCTTTCGGGATGGGGAGCACGCACTTGCATCTTCATGATTTGCTCGCGATAAGATTAACGAGGTTGGTCATGCTCTAAACTACTAACACAAATGGTTGGTGAGAATAAAAGGAATAGTAATTTCATACAATGGAAAAGAAAATGGAATATTCAACCGGTGACATCACTATAATTTGGCAACCTGATTTATGCAAGCATTCTGGCGTTTGTGTAAGAACATTGCCTGCTGTGTATAACCCACAAGAGAGACCCTGGATAAAACCTGAAAATGCAACTACAGAACAACTGATCCAACAAATTAACCATTGCCCATCAGGTGCGTTGAGTTATAGATTCAATAATGAAAAAAATAGCAAGGACTAAAATAGAGTTGTAGGTTATCCTCTTCAATTGATGAGGCCTTGGTGATATGACTTCTACAAACTAAAAGCAACAACAAGATCGCATTCACAAAAACACTCAAGACTGATCTAATAAGCCTTAGTGTTTGATACATGACGGTACATAATCCATAAAATTTTGCAGTGATAATTGATGATCACATGTTAGTAGCTACCTTACTTTCTGCAATATGGTACGCCTTTGCAACGGGTTTGATTGTATACATTCCTTTGATTTTATCTATCAGCATTTTATATGATCCGTTTGATTCATAAGCATTGGCATCTTCTTCTGATCCCCCATTCTGTCAACCAAATAAAATCCTCTGAGCTATTGGTTGGCTCCAAAAGCCATGCACCAATATTGCCATTTTGTTTTTTTGCAACAGGAACAATTTCTTCATTGTAAATTTTTCTGAAGTCTTTCACTCTCTCTGGGCGAATGTTGATGAAGGTGAGTCTGGCAAACATAAATGCCCTTTTTTTTAAGTGAAAAAAAAGATATACTCTTCAATATTTGAAATTTTATTTGCGAAAAATTAACAAGGTTCAATCCAGACGAGTGTAGCAGTATTCCTTTGATTAATAAATAAATTTTTTTCAAATCATCTTTCAATTATGGTACGAATATGCAACCCTGCTTAACTATTTCAAAATCAAATACAGTTTCATATTATTTCAAAAAATGGTATGCTAATTGTCGCATTTATACTAGTGTCTTAATAAAATTTGGCACACAATAATTTTTATTGATGGTAGCTGCTTTTTGATATATGGGTGTTATGGATGTTTATTTATAAATAGGTTTTATGCATAAACCTAAGAGGTGTTTCGTTTAAGTAGGGGAATCATAAAACCATAAACTCAAGCAGATGAAAAAGATAAGAATTATTTTATCCGTACTTATAGCTGTGAATATATTAAGTGTGTGTAATGTTAATGCACAAACTTTTCAACGCGATACCAGTTATTATGTTACTTATCCGGGCACACTTACCACACGCTTTTATTTTTCAAAAAAATATGCAACATTCACGTTTCCTGCTATGGATAACGAAAAGAGTATTCAATACAGACCGAACACAAAATTGAATATGGGTATTGGAGCCTCTTATCGCGGTTTATCTCTTAACATTGGCTATGGGTTTGGCTTTCTTAATAATAATAATGAAAAAGGGAAAACTACATCTCTTGATCTTCAACTTCATATTTACCCGCATAATAAATGGGCAATAGATGTCCTTGGAATAGCTACCAAAGGTTATTATCTCAGTCCAAAAGGATATGCTGCCCCGGATTTGAACAGTTACTATTATCGTCCTGATATTAAAACTGATTTTATTTGTATAGCAGCCTATCGTGTTGCTAATGGAGAAAGATTTTCTTACCATGCTGCTATGACACAAAATGAATGGCAAAAAAAATCAGCCGGTTCGTTGCTCTATGGGGGAGAAGCTTATTATGGAACAATAAAAGCTGACAGTGCACTTGTACCAAATGAAATAAAAAATAAATTCCCGGAGGAAGGCATTAATAATATACGCGTTTTTAGTGTAGGTCCCGGGGTGGGCTATGCTTACACAGCAGTTATAGCAAACCACTTTTTTATTACCGGTTCATTAATTGCGAATCTTAATCTTAATTTTTCTTCTGAAAAAGGAACAAACGGTCAAAAAAATAAATTAGCTATAAATCCTGCTGCTATTTATAAAGCAGCCATAGGTTATAACAGTAATACATGGAGCGTTAGTGCTTCCTGGACTGGAAATGCGTTATGGGCTAAAGGTACCTCATCTTCTGACCCATACTCTTTAACGACAGGAAATTATCGTCTTACCTTGGCCAAAAAAATATTACTTAAAAAACACTGAAATCAACAGTTATGCAAAATTGACTTTGCCAGGAATTCTATCCTTATACTTTAATGCACGGTTCATGGTGCTCACATGAAACTTTTTGTAAACCCTTTGAGAAGGTTGAAAAATATCATTGTAGCAAACGATGTCTATAGCCTTGTTCGATGACCTAGAGTATTAAGGTTTAAAAAACTAATTTTAAATCATGATAACAGCAAACGAATTAAGAGTGGGTAACTTAATTTTTTGGAATCCCAAATTATTAAATCTAAATACAACATTAGTGGGCTTTCAAGTTGAAGTATTCGCAATATTGAAAGATAAAATAAGCTATATATTCCCGGGCATTGAATACAGAGTTGAACCCTTTGAAGATAATTTATTACAAAAGGAAACGCCCTACAAATCGTTGGAAGAATTTGAACCGATAATACTTACTCCTGAAATGCTTACCCGGTATGGATTTGAACAGTCCAGCCATTATTTAAACAGATTTGTATATTATAAACATCAGGATGAACAGTTTTTAAAGATTGATATCAATATTTTGGAATATAAAGTGTCGCTGAGTTTTGCAGATGATCAAAAAGTAGATTTGCCTCTCCATTACAAATTCCTCCATCAGCTTCAAAATCTTTACTTTGATTTAACAGGTGAAGAATTGGAAATTAATCTATAAGACTGACAAGAATTGATTTTCTTGATTATAATAACCAATAAAGAGACATACCAGGAGGTGAAAAAATCATGTAGAGAATGTTTTCAGAAGAATTGTTTACGTGAAACCTTAAACAGCTATAATGAACATGCTACCGTTCATAGTGATGTGGCGAGGACAGAATTTTATTGGGTGTTTGATGCGACTTTCAAAAATGATAACAGTCCTTTACAAACCAAAGGACGTGAGAGTCAAATTTGGCGGAAAATAGGAAATGAATGACGATTGGTTCATGTGCATTACTCGAACACGCCTGTAACAGGTGAACGAGAGGGCTTCTAAAATAAAATATGTTTTGACACGAAAACAGAGTTGCTTTGAGCAAAAAACGACAACCTAACAGATAAGGCTTCGTCGGGCATGCAGTGCCAATGATGAAACCAATGTTGGCTGTAAGCGTAAATAACGCAGTACTTCGCGGACAATGACATAGCAGACATCAACTGATAGTAAAACAAAAAAACTAACTTGACTGACATGCACTTGGCGATGAAATGAAAATAACCTGAATCATAATGGAAGAGCTCCCTGAATTAATTACGAATAGATTGAAGTTAAGAAAAATCGAACTTGGCGATGTTTCTTCATTGCTCAAATATGCTAACAATAAAAATATCTCTGACCAAATTTTTAATATACCTTTTCCTTATCAGGAAGAAGATGCTATTTATAGGTTGAATTTTGTCCTTCAAGGATTTAAAAACAAAGAGCGCTATGTTTTTGCCATAACACTAAAAGACAGTAAAGGACTTATAGGGGAGATAGGCTTGCATTTAGATAAAGCTAATAATAGCGCTCAATTGGGATATTGGATTGCAGAACCGTTTTGGGGTAAAGGAATTGCGACCGAAGCCACCTCTGAGATTCTAAAATTTGGATTTGAAAAATTGAATCTTAACAAAATTTATGCTACTTACTATCCGGAGAATAAAGCATCGGGAAAAGTTATGCTAAACAATAAAATGATAAAGGAGGGAGAATTAAAAGAGCACTATAGAATTAATAATGTTTATAGAAGTGTAATTCAATACAGACTGACAAAACAGGAATATGAAGAACGGAATACACACTCCACACGCAGCACGATAGATAACAATGAAACAGACAAAAAAAATATTTCATAGCGGGCAGACACCGAATCAACGGAATTCTTTTCATCGACAAAATGTTATCTTCAACATTGGAATAGTGTTAACATCAAACTTTTGCGTTGACAATTGGGGTTAACCTTTGTTAGGAGTTCAACAAGAAAACTAAGTCATCAAAAAAGTAAAACAAAAACAAAATTCATAGACAAATAAAATCAAAAACAAAATGGCACATGCAATCAACTGGTTTGAAATCCCGGTAAAAAATTTCAACAGAGCAAAAACCTTTTACGAAACAATCTTAGGTGCAACAATGCAACCAATGGAGGCAATGGGAATGAAATCAGCTTTTTTCCCTGCCGACCTGGAAAACGGCAGCATTGGAGGCTGCATCATTGAAGGACAAGGTTACGAACCGGCAAATAAAGGTTCGTTAGTTTATCTTAATGGAGGTAACGACTTGAGTGTTGTACTTTCAAAAGTTGAACAAGCAGGTGGTAAAATTATTATGCCTAAAACCGGAATCGGACCACACGGATTCATGGCACACTTCGAAGACAGTGAAGGAAACAAAGTAGGACTTCACTCAATGAAGTGAAAAAATAAAAGAAGGCAGTTAAATAAAATTCTCATAAGACAATCGGGTATGCTGCATTAGCAAATAAAATCAATACTGATTCAAACTAAAACGATAAAGTGAAAGCAACATCAAAATTTAAAACTGTAGATGAACATTTTTGTGCTTTACCAGCAAATATTGCAGGATATGAAATTGAGCAATAATTCAAATTAACCATGAAGATTTTCCTATGGGCAAACAACTTCACTTCAACGCCGCAGAAAACAAATCTCAGAAGAGGACTGCAATGTTGAAAAACGGGTAAGCAGATTTTTTTTACTGTATAAAACCCTGGTGTTTTTTACGTCTTCAAGGTTTTGTTGCTGATTCCTGTGCTGTGGTATTAACTGAAGTTTTAGTTTGCTGATCTTTTTCTTTCATGCCCTCTTCCAATTCTCTTTTTGAATTTTCTTTTGCATTGTTAAATTCGCTGATACCACGCCCCAGCCCTTTCATGAATTCAGGAATTTTACGTGCCCCGAATAATATCAATATTACTATTGCTATCAGTAATATTTCCTGCCAGCCAAAACTACCCATGTTATTTTTTTTAATAGTTAAGAATAGAAATACAAAGAAAAGGTAGTGATTGTTTACATTTTTGTTGATGTATATCCTGCAAAAATTGTTTAAATTTTTTTCTTCCCTGTATAATAAGGTTACAAAGTTATTTCATTTGGCTTTAAAAAGACGGATGAGAAAGGTTGTTTTAATCATTGCAATTGAGATGGTTAATCATAACAAAGTCCCGGTAAAAACCGGGACCGCACATGAGAAAAAATCTGCTTGCTTTAATTTGCTATGAATTAAATGAAGTGTAAAGCTGGGTTATGCTTGTAAACAAATTGTAAACACAATGCAATGTTTATATTAAAAAAGGCAACCACGAGGATTACATTTTTTAGAAACGATTGTTATGTTAATTGGCTTTTTTCCTGACAGTGTTCATCCATTTTTTTGATTTACGTCTTAAAACCTTTTTCCATAACAGTTAATTACTGGTACTAAAGTTCAAAATTATTTTTTGCATCCCCGTTTTAAATTGATTGTAAAATATCATGCCTTTAATTTTAAAATTTCTCACCTTCCTCAATAAAATTTTTTTATGCTATTTAAGTTTTGCTTAAATAAGAAAAACCCTGAAATCTGGAAACTGCAAACTGGAAACATTGTAGCTACTTGTAACCTGCAACCTCTCAACCCCTCCTCACTGCCCTGCCAAAAAAACTGCATTGCTGAAAAGTAATTTTCCATTCTCCCAAAACAGGCGAAACAAAACATCATCAGCTATAATGATTGCATTACCTTTTCCATATTGCTTCATGCCAAAAAGCAAACCATCTTTTAATTGAGGCTTCAGCTTGCTGCCCACAAAACCGGAAATATAATTGGATTGTTTCACCACTCCCACATTCCATCCGTCTTTTAAAAAATCATACAGCTTTCCGTCCTGTTTCAATGTATAATAAAAACCGGGATAGCCAAATGCAAGCGGGTGTGTGTTGTCGAGTTCTACTTTATAAATAGCACCCGGAATTGTGTTGGGCAAAATATCTCTCTGCCTGTCACCATATTTTTTTAACCTGGAATAATCAGCAGGTTTTGACGAAGTATCTTTATCGCTTTCTTTTAATTTAAAACCCAAATCCATTGTAGCAATTTGAGCAGCACCATTTTCCAGCGCAATAATTTTGCCGCCATTTTTTACAAAGTTTTCCAGCAGGTCTTCAAAAGATTTATCGGTTAACGAAGTATATAATCCGTTTGGAATAATGAGCACGTCAAAATTATTCAGCCTTATGTCTTCAAGACTTTCTGCATTCACCTGCGTTAAGGGATAGTGCAGTGTTTGCTCAAAAAAACTCCACACTTCTCCTGCTGCTTCAGGGGAAACATTATTGCCTGTGAGCATCGCCACTTTAGGCGGCTTTATAAAACGAATATATTCAGAACCAAAATCAGCGCCCTTTTCCACAAAGCCACTTTCTACTTCATCAGCCTGTATGTCGAATTGTTTACAGGCATCATTTGTTATCTTTTTCCAGTTGGGATCATTGTTTCCCTTCAGAATGATAAGCGTGCCGCGATCATAACTCCTTTCTTTATAGGTAAAAGGCTTTTCAGAATACCTCACTTTTATTTTATGCTGTAAAAGATAACTGAGCAGCTTTGCGGCATTCAATGAAGTATAAGGAATAAGCATGCCATAACCTGATTCAACCGGCATTACAGCAGGAGCGGTTTTATAAGCACTTATATCCAGCTTCTCTTTTACAGCATAAGCTTTAACACCATATGCATAAGGAATTGCCCATGCTGTAATATCATAAGTGGCAGAATCACTTAAAAAACTTTTTGGTTCAAAAAGAACTTTTACAAAACGGCTCTTTGGCTGGTACGCTGATATTGCTAATTGATATGCTTCACCCGTATAGCTTTCTTCTTTGCCTGTAAAATAATCGTAGCCTTTAAAATTTGTTGCTGAAGTTGTTCCGTATTCAATGCCATTTGTTTGCAGCAGATTGGCAACAGCTTGCAATTTGTTTGCATCTTTTGCAGTAAGCACATAAGTTTTGTATTCATTGTTAACTGCATTCCTGTTATCATCAAAATATTTTTTGAATTCACTTACTAATGCTGTAGCATTTTTTGAACTGATTTCTATTGTTGAAAGACTTGTTGTGTAGTGATGCATTGCACGCTCAGTGAGGGTAAGTGTATCACCATCATTTGTTTTTACAGCAAGTCCTCCACCGATGCCACCTTGCTCATACGTCATGCCGATTGCGCCGTTATAAGTGGGATAAGTATCGCCATAAGAGGGATATAAAAGATCATAAGTTTCTTTTGTAAAATAGAGCCATCCATTGGCGTCAAAATATTTTGCGTTGTTCTTTCCTATCTGTGTTTGAAAATCGCGCTGCCACTGTGTTATCACTTCATGGTAAGGTTCTGCAGCGGGGGCAAAATAATACATGTTGTCATAACCCTGCTCATGATAATCCACATGCACCTGCGGCAGCCACTCATTATATTTTTTTATCCTTTGCTGAGTTTCTTTTTGTGTTTGCCATGCCCAGTCGCGGTTCAAATCAAAATTGTAATGATTGGTTCTCCCGTAAGGCCATGGCTCGTCATGTTCTCTTGCATCAGGATTTATATTAGAATTCTCCCCCACAGTGGTGTTGTACCAGTTCACATAATGATCACGCCCGTCAGGATTAATGCAGGGGTCAATAATTACTACTGTATTCTTTAACCATTCTTTTGTTTGTGTATTACTCATGTCAACCAATGCATACAAGACAAGCATTGCAGCTTCAGATGAAGAAGGTTCATTGCCATGCACGTTATAACTAAGCCACACAATAGCTGGTGCGCCCTCTGTGATTGGCGCCATTTTATCTTTTGTCAATCCCGCCATACGCAGATTGTTCATGCGGATTGCATCAAGCTTTTGCAGGTTTTCCGGTGAAGCGATATACGCAAGAATAAGGTCGCGTCCTTCATAAGTTGTTCCATACTTTTCAATTTTTACCATATCAGGCTTCGCTTGTGCAACTGCATTGAAGTAGTTGATTATTTTATAATGAGGCGTAAAATGTTCACCAATTTTGTAACCTAAGAATTGTTCCGGCGATTGTAATGTTTGTGCAGTAAGAATGAAAGCATATATAAGCAGCAGTAAGGTGAACAATATTTTTTTCATAGTAACGATTATACATTGGTGAAAGTATTGAAAGATATAATTGCTGCAAAATATCGGTAACAAGATGTTTTATTTTTATGAGCCAGCAGTAGAATAAAAATTAAGCATCCGTTGCGTCGCACATTTTTACGTTCTGTTCATTAGGCAACAATGTGCATAGTGAAGGTCAATGAATTAATGTTATTGTTAAGCTCTCTCGAGAGTTCCCTGTTTATAGAACTTATAACCAAATTGCAACAGCTCTGTAGGATCTACCTCATCAATTATAAGGTGACTGCTACGGAGTCTTTAAAAGGTCGAAAATGTTTTCCTATAGACGATCATCCTTATAGGGTTATTTAATTCCTTACTTAAATGACAAAGAATAATTAATGCGATCACTGTTTTTACCAATTTAAAATTCTCAATTCCATTCTCCCTACATTTGCCACCATGAAAAATAAGAATATTCTATTTATTCTTTTGTTGTGCATAAGCTTGCATGCAAACGCGCAAAACATTGTCGGTGCAGGAAAAGAAGCTGATCCTTATCATTATGTTTCTGTAAAATCTGTAACATACAGCAAAGCATGTGTTGCCAGTGCTCATCCTTTGGCAAGCGAAGTCGGCGTTGCAATCATGAAGCGAGGTGGCAATGCATTTGATGCAATCATTGCAACACAGCTTGCATTGGCCGTGGTTTATCCTGGAGCAGGAAATATTGGTGGAGGTGGTTTTTTAATTGCAAGAAAAAAAGATGGAAAATTTATTGCATTGGATTATCGTGAAGCAGCGCCATCCAAAGCATCAAGAGATATGTATCTTGATAAAAATGGAAACCCACAAAATAATTTATCGGAGAACGGGCATTTATCTTCTGGTGTACCCGGCACTGTTGCAGGTTTATTTGCAACCGTGAAATATGCAAAGCTTCCTTTTAAAGAATTGATACAACCGGCAATTGATCTTGCAGAGAAAGGTTTTATAATTACACAGCATGAAGCATCTGCCTTGAATGCAACAAAAAATGATTTTATCAGATACAGCACAAAGCCTAATGCATTTGTAAAAGATAACCAATGGAACGCAGGAGATACTTTGATACAACCGGAATTAGCAGCCACATTAAAACGTATAAAAAATAAAGGCGCAAAAGGTTTTTATGAAGGTGAAACTGCAAAGCTTATTGTTGAAGAAATGCAAAGAGGCAATGGACTTATCAGTTATAATGATCTTAAAAACTATACATGCAAAGAACGCAGGCCGATCGAATTTGATTATCGTGGTAATCATGTTATCAGTTTTCCACCGCCAAGCAGCGGAGGTATCTTGCTTGCGCAAATGCTGAAGATGATAGAAAAATATCCTGTAAGTTCTTATGGATTTCAATCGGTCCAAAGTGTGCAATTAATGATTGAAGCAGAACGCAGGGCTTATGCAGACAGAGCCGAACATCTTGGTGATCCTGATTTCTGGAAGGTGCCGCAACAAACTTTAATAAGCGATGCATACCTTGCTGAGAGAATGAAAGATTATGATCCTAACCATGCATCAAAAAGTGAAGATATAAAAGCAGGCGTGATACATGAGAGTAAAGAAACAACACATATCAGCGTTATAGATGCAGAAGGAAATATGGTTGCAGTTACTACGACACTTAATAATGGTTATGGCAGCAAAACAATTGTTGGCGGTGCGGGATTTTTATTGAATGATGAGATGGATGATTTTAGTATAAAGCCGGGTGTGCCCAATATGTATGGCGCCATCGGTGGTGATGCAAACGCAATTGCTCCGAATAAAAGAATGCTGAGTTCAATGACACCGACATTGGTTTTGAAAAATGGTAAACCTTTTATTGTAGTTGGAACGCCAGGTGGTACAACTATTCCCACATCCGTGTTTCAAAGCATTGTGAACATAATAGATTTCAACATGAATGCCGATGATGCAGTGAACAAACCAAAGTTTCATCATCAATGGCTGCCGGACGAAGTAGAGATTGAAAAAGATTTTTCTTCAGAAACAAAAGCAGCACTTGAAGAGATGGAATACAAATGTGTAAACCGCGGTTCTATTGGCAGAACAGAACTGATAAAAATTATAAATGGTGATTTTTCCACTTCACTCAAAATAGAAGCTGCCGCCGATAAAAGAGGTGATGATAGTGTGGCGGGATATTAAGTTGCATCATGTTGTGCAGCTGGTTTTGTTGCCATGAAAACAGAATGTATAAGTGAGCAATCTTGCTTGACGAAGCAGCGAAATTGGAAACAAGAGACAATGCCTATAGGAGCCATTAGTTAGAAACAAAAAAAATATTACATAATTCCTTCGATTAATAAAGCTATTTTTATTCGCACTATTTTATTAACAAGCTCTGTTAGTTATATTTCATTACTTTGCGTTAATTGAAACCCCCGATGCTTCATGAATATTTTTGTAACAGGTGCTACAGGTTATGTAGGAAACAATCTTGCCAATCGTCTTGCCGGTGAAGGGCATGTTGTTCATGCACTTTGCAGATCAGTCAATAAAAAATCTTTGCTCAATCATCCCAATATAAAAATATTTGAAGGAGATATTACTGATGCCGCTTCTGTTGAAAAAGCAATGCAAGGTTGTGAACAGGTATATCATCTTGCTGCTTATGCAAGAGTATGGGCAAAAGATGCTTCTGTTTTTTATAAGTTAAATGTGGAAGGAACAAAACATGTTTTGGAAACAGCAAAAAGTCTTGGCATAAAGAATATTGTTTTTACATCAACCGGTGGAGTGTTGGGTCCGTCAAACGGAAGACCGGTTAAAGAAGATGACGCAAGATTCGGTAATGTATTTAATGAATATGAAGAAACTAAAACCCAGGCAGAAGAATTATGCAAGGAATATTGTAACAAATACAATATGCGCATCGTAACAGTAAATCCGCCACGTATTTATGGACCGGGAATTGAAAGTGAAAGCAATGCGGTAACAAGACTTGTTAAACTTTATTTGAAAGGCAAATGGAAGATATTGCCGGGTGATGGCAAAAGAATGGGAAGTTATGTGCATGTTGATGATATAGTGAATGGACATGTGCTGGCAATGGAAAAAGGCAGAAGCGGAGAACGTTATATTCTTTCAGGTGTAAATGCATCTTATACTGAATTTTTTGCAGTGCTTACAAAAGTAAGTGGCAAAAAAGCAACCTTATATCCTTTCCCGGTATGGCTTATGATAATTGCCGGTTATAGTATAATGGGCTATTCAAAAATTACAGGTAATCCTCCCTTGTTAACACCTAAATGGATAAAAAAATATTTATACGATTGGTCATTGAGTTGTGAAAAAGCACAACGGGAATTAGGCTACACTTACAGATCACTCGAAGAAGGACTGCAACAAACCGTTGATTGGATAAAACAAAATAATTAATGCAATATGCATAAAAAAAAGATCACCGGACAAAGTATTGATACCATCTCCGATAAGGATTATGGCAGGCAAGATCAGCAAGCAGAAACTACATCCATTATCAGCCGGGTAATTAAAGATGTGGATGATGAAGATTTTGATGCAATTTCTTCTAATGGAAGACTTAATGGTCACTTCAAAGCCAATCCCCACAAAAATAAAAATATTGCATACACACTTATAACGGGTGCAAGCTCCGGTATCGGAAAAGCACTGGCCCTTGAATGTGCATCAAGAGGCATGAACATTTTACTTGTCGCATTACCGGGTGATGAATTGCATTCATTGGAAAAGCAAATATGTGAACAGTACAGAATTAAATGTCACAGTTTTGCTATAGATCTTTCTGTTCATTGCTCCTCTTCCGCGGTTTATGAATGGGTAAAACAACATGGGTATAAAGTAAATATTCTTCTCAATAATGTAGGTGTTGGATCGAAAGGCCCGTTTGAACAATTGTCACCGGATTTTTATTACAGGCAAATCCACCTGAATGTAATGACAACCTGTGTAATGACAAGATTATTTATTGATGATTTAAAAGACAATGCTCCTTCGCATATAATGAATGTGGGAAGCATGGGCGGCTTTTTTATGCTGCCTGATAAGATAGTGTATTCTGCTACAAAAGCTTTTGTTTATGCTTTCAGCATGGGATTAAGAATGGAACTTGCGCCTTTAGGAATAGCAGTAAGTGTATTATGCCCCGGTGGAACGGACAGTAATGAAAAAACCACAGCTTGCAATAAAGATCTCAAAGGACTTGCAAAAATTTCCATTCTTCAACCCGGTGAAGTAGCAAAAGAGGCAATTGATAAAATGCTGAAAGGCGAACGCAGAATTATTCCCGGTTTTTTAAATAAAGTATCTTACCACATAAGCAGAATAGTCCCTGAATTTGTGCACCGTTTTTTTATTGCCAACGCATTCAGCCATGTAAAAAAACATGAGTACTCTTCATAACGTTTATTATTATACTAACGCCTCCCACAATACTTCCACAGGGTGCTTTGCAATTCTTCCTGTTCCATCTTTTATCTGATGACGACAACTTGTTCCCGGTGCAGCAATGATTACATCTTCACTTTGTTTACGAACGGTTGGCAATAAAACAAGTTCACCAATCTTCATTGAAATATCATAATGCTCTTTCTCATAGCCAAAAGAACCAGCCATACCGCAACAGCCTGAAGGAATAGTTTCAACAGAATAATTTACAGGAAGTGATAATAATTTCACGGTGGGTGCAACAGATGACAATGCTTTTTGCTGGCAATGCCCGTGCAACTTGATTAATCTTTTTTCAGGAGTAAATTGTTCCATTTTAATATTTCCTTTCTCAATTTCTTTTGCAATAAATTCGTCAATCGTAAAAACATTTTTTGCCAATTGTTTTGCTGCTTCAAACTTGTCATCATCAGCAAGATCAATATACTCATCTCTGAAGGTAAGAATAGCAGAAGGTTCAATTCCAATCAATGGTGTTTCATTTGTTATCAATGAACTCAGCAAGTCAATATTTTTATTTGCTATCTTCTTCGCCTCGCGCAACAATCCTTTCGACAACCATGCTCTTCCACTTTCTTCATGTTTGGGTATGATTACTTCATAACCTAATTTCTCTAATAACATTATTGCTTTAATGCCGATCTCTGTATCATTGTAGTTAGTGAACTCATCACAGAAAAGATAAAGTTTGTGGTTTGTCCACAGGACTCTGCGAGTAGTTTGTGGTGGTTTGTCCACAGGACTCTGCGAGTAGTTTTTAGTTTCCGGTTTCCGGTTTGCAGTTGTTTCACTTTGTGATTCATCATTCCCTGTTCCCTGTTCGATATTTTCTTTTCCTAATTCCCAATTCCTAATTCCCAATTCGTTTCTGTGCTTGTGATACCATTTCCTCAAAGTTGTTTTGTACATCACTGGCATTGATCTTTCCACTGCGAATCCTGAAAACTTTTTCACCAAACTGCTGATGCTTTTATTCGTCATCACAAAATTATACATGCCCGGCATCATCGCTCCAAGCTTTGCAGAGTTGTTGAAGTTCGCAATAAGTTTACTCCTGAAAGGCACACCATGTGCATCATAATAATGTTGTAAAAACTCTGCTTTCAGTTTTGCCATATCTACATTTGAAGGACATTCAGATTTACAACCTTTGCAACTTAAACACAGATCCATTACTTCCTTTATCTCTTCATGATCAAACCTGTTCATTTTATCAGAACGTGTAAGAAATTCTCTCAGCACATTGGCTCTTGCTCTTGTCGTGTCTTTCTCCTCGCGTGTTGCCATATAAGACGGACACATTGTGCCGCCTGACAGATGTGTCTTCCTGCAATCACCGCTGCCATTGCATTGCTCTGCATGCTGCAATACATCCTGGTTATAATATCTGAATATTGTATTAAACTTTGGTGTTTGCTGACCCGGCTCATAACGCAGCATAGTGTTCATTGAAGGAGTATCAACAATCTTATTCGGATTAAAAATATTTTGCGGATCAAATGAATATTTTATTTCTCTCATCAATTGGTAATTCTTTTCACCTACCATTTGTTCAATGAACTCACCTCTCAATCTTCCATCACCATGTTCCCCGCTTAATGAGCCATTGTATTTTTTTACAAGCGTTGCAATCTCTTCTGCAATTTTTCTAAAGAGTGCATTGCCTTCTTTTGTTTTTAAATTAATGATTGGTCTTAAATGTATCTCACCACTTCCTGCATGCGCATAATGCACAGAATACAAATTATACTTCTTCAAAATTTCATTGAATTCACGGATATATGCCGGCAGATCATTCACATCAACCGCAGTATCTTCAATAACAGGAACGGCTTTCTCGTCGCCGGGCAAATTGCCAAGCAAACCAAGACCTGCCTTGCGCAATGTCCATATCTTTTTTGTATCCTCGCCAAACAACAAAGGAAAATGATAACCTAAATTTGCTGCACGCATTTCCGCCTCTGCTTGCTGTGCAATGCGAACAATCTCTTCACGGTTTTCTCCTGCAAATTCAATCATAAGAATTGCTCCCGGATCTCCTTGTACAAAAAACCTGTTCTTGCGTTGCTCAATATTATCTTTCGTGCATTCAAGGATATAATGATCTATCAATTCACTTGCAGAAGGTTTATATTTTAATGCAATCAAATTTGCTCTCAGCGATTCATCAATCGTATTAAAATGTACACACAACAAACCAGTTTCTTTTGGAGGCAATGGAACAACATTTAACTTTATCTCTGTAAGAAATGCAAGTGTTCCTTCAGAACCAGCAATGAGTTTACAAAAATTAAAATCTTCTGTATTAGCGGTAAATGGTGCACTATCCAGTAACAGATCCAATGCATAACCTGTGTTACGTCTTTCAACAGTTTTCTTTGGGAATTCTTTTCGTATCTCTACCTGGTTTTCATAGTTGCTCAATAAGCTGCGAATTTTTTTATAAATATTTGTTTCAAGCGAATCACCTTCACATTTTGCATGAAACTCATCTATGTTCAATGCTTTGAAAGTCGCTTCAGTTCCATTACTCAGCAATGCTTTTACTTCCAGCAAATGTTCACGGGTGCTGCGATACACAATAGAGTTGGAGCCACAGCTATTATTTCCCACCATGCCACCGATCATTGCGCGATTTGCAGTGGATGTTTCCGGACCAAAAAACAAACCATGCGGTTTCAAAAACATATTTAGTTCATCACGAATCACGCCTGGCTGCACACGTACCCAATATTCTTTTTTGTTCAGTTCAAGTATCTGTGTAAAATTTTTCGATACATCCACTACAATACCGTTACCGACAACTTGCCCTGCTAATGATGTGCCCCCTGCTCTTGGTATGAGAGAAATTTTTTCATTGCGTGCAAATGCAATTAGCTGTTTAATGTCATCAACACTTTTAGGAATAGCAACTGCCAATGGCAATTCCCTGTATGCTGATGCATCGGTGGCATATAAAATGCGCATCGCTTTATCGAAATATAATTCCCCTTCTAATTTGCGGGCTAACTGCTGCAACTTTTCTTTCATTTAAAAACGCTTATTTTCTCGCAGGAGTGCAAATTTACCGGGTTTAAATTATCAGTCTTGTAAAATATAGTAAGACATGAAAAAGAGTTGTAAATACTTTTATGGAATCGGCTGAAGTTCCCATTACATAATGGCACCGCATATTGTTTCACTGCATAGTGCAGGCCGCACACAAAGACAGTTTTATATCCCATTTATCTTTCCAAATCCACCATTTGTAATTTTAAACTCATCGCATTCAAGAAAGATATTAATTTCGAGTTCATTTCCCGGCCTTTTGCATCAGTGTACAGGTGTAATTATAACCAACGTTTCCAGCCTTACCAATATTGAATCATAAAGACGAATGTGCATTTAATTATAGCAGCACTCTTTGCTTACATTACTTGCATAGTCGTCAATAGCAATGTTTATTATTAAACAAAAAATAAACAGCCATGAAAAAAATAACAGTGTTGGTAGCTGCATGCATCGTATTCGGTTTTGCATCAAAGGCACAATGCGATCAAACCATTAAATGGACCTCTTCAAAATCAGAGTTCCTCGATACTTCAGGCAATCTTCAACATGCAAATGAAGAAGCAGTAGAAGTAACAACAAGCCCAACAAAAATTTCTATTTTGAGGCATGGCACCCAGGAAGATGAAATGAAAGGTGACATCACCAATTATTCCTGCAAATGGAAGGACAAGCAAAATGGCAAAACAACTTTTAAAACTGTATTGCTTGATAAACAAGGCAACACCAGGCATGCTACCATTACTATAGAAGCGGTAAACGGTAAAACAACTATTTTGCTTGAAGCGGAGGAAGAGAACACAAAAATAAAACTTAATGTAGATGCCTTTGAAAAGGTAAAATAGGGTGGTTTTATGTAAGACTTATAGCTGCTTCCCCGACTGTTGCATTACCAGCCGTAGCAAAAGGTGTGTACTTTGTATAGATAATAAGTAACGGTAGTATTAAGAATGATAAAAATTTTATTGAATAAAAATCTCACGTCATTCAATTTTTATTATAAAATATATTTTTAGTTGAGTGAATAACCCATGAACTGTTGGTCAAGCACAAGAGGCGATAACATGAAATACCAAAGCTTGTCCCCAGAAAATACTTGCAGTATTACCGATTGTCAACTCAAATATTTTCCCACAATCGGCACTCTTCTTCCTACACCAAAAGCTTTTGGGGATATACGAATGATGGGGCAAAACTGGTTGCGCTTGTATTCATTAGTGTTTACAAGCTTTAATACTTTATCAACTAAGGCAGCATCATAATCCTGCGCTTTTATTTCTCCGGGTCCAAGCCTTCTTTCAATATATTGAAACAAAATTTTATCGAGTATGCCATATTCGGGTAAACTATCAACGTCTTTTTGATTTGGTCTTAATTCTGCACTCGGCGCTTTGTTGATAATATTTTCGGGGATCGATTCTCCATTTCGATTAATATAATGTGCCAATGCATAAATCTGTGTTTTATAACAATCGCCCAGCACGCCAAGACCACCGGCCATATCTCCATATAAAGTTCCATAGCCTGTTGCCAGTTCACTTTTGTTTGATGTGTTTAATAAAATATAGCCGAACTTATTGGCAATTGCCATCAACAAATTGCCTCTTGTTCTGCTTTGAATATTTTCTTCTGCTATGGAAAAAGGTAAATCCTTAAAGATTGGTTTTAGTGTGCATAAAAAAGATTCGTAGATTTTATCAATACGAATGATATCATAAGGATTGTCTAAGTTTTTACTCAGTTGTTCAGCATCATTTACCGAATGTTCTGTTGAGTAAGGCGAAGGCATCAGGATAGCTCTTACATTTTCTTTTCCCAATGCTTCACATGCGAGAGCAAGTGTAACAGCAGAATCAATTCCTCCTGATGAACCTATGAGCGCTTTGCTGAATCCCATTTTTTGAAAATAATCTTTAATACCTATCAGTATTGCTTTATGCACCTGTGGGATATTTCTTTCCGGGTCTAATTCAATTTGATCAGGAAATTTATGCAGTGGTTTATCAGAAGGTTCAACAACAGGTGCATCAATGGTTCCGTCATCATTTAAAACAACTGCTTCAAGCGCTTCTTTAAATTGAGGCAACACTTTGCGCAAGTTTCCCTCTTTATCAAAAACAAATGAAGCGCCGTCAAAAACAATTTCCGTTTGACTGCCTACTGCATTGCAGTAAAACATAGGCAAGCGATATTTGAATACATTGTTTCTTATAACAGCTTTCCTGTCTTCCTCATGCAAATAATCGAATGGAGAAGCACTGAGGTTCATCATAACATCAGGTTGTTGCTGCATCAGTTTATCCATCGGACAAAACCTGTACAATGGATTATCACCAAGATTCCAGATGTCTTCACAAATAGTAACCGCGAGGCGCTTGCCTTTAAACTCAACAATATTCCATTCAAATGAGGGCTCGAAATAACGGTACTCATCAAACACATCATAAGTAGGCAACAGTGTTTTGTGTATCTCTGCTTTTATTTCTTTTTCATATAAAAAGAAAGCAGCATTAAATAAATCTTTCCCTTCGATGCTCGGGTTACGTGCAGGAGAGCCAACCAACACACCAATAGTATCAGCATGTTGTTTTATAGTGTCTATGGATTGATAACATTTATTGATAAAATCATTGAACTCAACAAAGTCTCTAGCAGGATAACCACAAACGCTCATTTCACTAAAAAGAATTAAATCGCCACCCTGCGCTTTCGCTTTCTGTATAGCCTGAATAATTTTTTGTGTATTGCTTTCAAAATTGCCGATATGATAATTCTGCTGCGCTAAAAAAATTTTCATAACCCGATGTTCATAGATTGAATGAATGAACACAAAGTTCACGAATTATCGCACAACAAAAGCCCAATCAAAATATATTACCATTTACTTAAAAATCTTCTCTTAGCTAAATGCCTTTATGATTATTTGAGCTCAGTAATCATATCAAAAAGAAAACCCTGCCAAAAAATATGACAGGGCTTTAGTGTCTTCCATTTTACTAGTGCTGTTATCTCAGAAAAAGCATTTCACGGTACTTTGGTAAAGTCCATTCATCATCGCTTACCAGGTGTTCAAGTTTATCAACATGATAACGAATTTCATCAAAGAATTTTTCTTTAACCTGGCTGCAATAGGCAATGGCTTTGGTGCGAGTACTATCTATATTGTTTGCCACTTTTCGGGCCTCAACCATTTCATTTACTTTGGTATACACTGTTTGTATGTGTTCAGCCATTTCATTTAACATCTTTAACTGAACGCAATAACTGCTTTCAGTCAATCCTGTATCTTTCAAACCCTTAATGTTTGCAATAAGCTTGTTTTGATACTCAATTGCTGCAGGAAGAATATGATTGATGGCAAGATCGCCCATTATTCTTGCTTCAATTTGTACTTTCTTAATATAGTTTTCTAATTCAATTTCGTGGCGTGCTTCCAGCTCACCGTGTGTGTATACATTGTTGCTTTCAAAAATATTTTTTGCTTTTTCAGTAATCATTGCATCAAGCGCAAGAGGTGCCACGCGTACATTAGGCAAGCCTCTGCGTTCGGCTTCCTTATGCCATTCTTCACTGTAGTTATCGCCTTCAAACAATACTTTTTTGCTTTCCTCTATGTATTTCTGGATTACATGCATAATGCCGATCTCTTTTTTCTCCCCTTTTTCTATTAATGCATCCACTTCTTTTTTAAATGTTTTCAATGTCTCGGCAACAATAGTAGCAAGCACAAGCATTGCGTTTGCGCAATTTGCAGATGAGCCAACTGCACGGAATTCGAATTTATTACCTGTGAATGCAAAAGGTGAAGTACGGTTTCTGTCAGTGTTATCAAGCAATAATTCAGGAATGCTGCGGTGAAGATCAAGCTTGAGAATAGCTTCATCCTGCTCATCAAATTTTTCACCTACTCTTGTTTCAATATCGTTGAGCACTTTTGTAAGATATTCACCGATAAACACTGATATAATTGCGGGTGGGGCTTCATTCGCACCAAGACGATGATCGTTTCCGGCAGTAGCAATAGATGCCCTGAGAATATCAGAATGATCATGAACAGCTTTGATGGTGTTTACAAAAAACGTAAGGAACATCAAATTTGTTTTTGGTGTTTTACCTGGTGCCAACAGATTTACACCTGTGTCTGTTGCCATGCTCCAGTTGTTGTGTTTACCACTTCCGTTAATGCCGGCGAATGGCTTTTCATGCAATAACACCTTAAGCTTATGGCGACGCGCAACACGATCCATAATATCCATCATAAGTATATTATGATCTACTCCAAGATTTACCTCTTCAAAAATAGGAGCACATTCAAATTGAGAAGGAGCTACTTCATTATGACGTGTGCGAAGCGGAATACCAAGCCTGTAAGATTCTTCCTCATAGTCGCGCATGAATGCATATATTCTTTCAGGTATAGACCCAAAATAATGATCTTCCAATTGCTGACCTTTTGCGGGAGCGGCACCAAATACCGTGCGACCACATTGCACCAGGTCAGGACGGGCATTTGCCAAACCTTCATCTATTACAAAATATTCTTGTTCCCATCCTAACGTGGCAGTAACTTTTGTAACGTTTTTGTCGAAATAATTACACACATCAACAGCGGCTTTATTTAATGCTTCCAGAGCTTTTAATAAAGGGGCTTTATAATCGAGAGATTCACCTGTATAAGAAACGAAGATAGTGGGGATACAAAGTGTTTTCCCTTGTCCTATTTCCATGACAAATGCTGGAGAGGAGGGATCCCACGCAGTATAGCCACGTGCTTCAAAAGTTGCTCTTAAACCACCACTGGGAAAAGAGGATGCATCAGGCTCCTGTTGAATTAAGGCCGCGCCATCAAATTCTTCAAGCGTGGTTCCATCACTTTTAATTGTGAAGAAAGAATCATGCTTTTCAGCAGTTGCTCCCGTGAGTGGTTGAAACCAGTGTGTAAAATGTGTAACACCTTTACTTTCCGCCCACGCACGTATTCCATTTGCAATTTGGTTGGCAACGGCACGCTCAATTTTTTTGCTGCCTTTAATACTTGCAACAAGACTTTTATAAGCCTCATCACTAAGATATTCTCGCGCAGTTTTAAGTGTAAAAACATTTTCACCAAATATGGCTGTAATTTTTGTTGAGCCTTCCACTTTTACTTCCAAAGGTTCATTAGTGAGGTTGTTGATAGCCTGAAAACGTAATGACATAGAGAATTTTTTAGTTGATTTAGAAAAGGGGAAAAGATTAACGGATTAAGCTTTTCTTGAAAAACTGTGCAAAAATATGAGTTGAGGTTGAAAAAAAGGAAAAATTGATTTTTATTCTAAATTTTCGAAGCAAATTTTAATTAATCGTACATATTGTATACAATTTAATGTGAAGTGCAATCTGATACGGTGCATTGGCAATTAGAAGAAAAGAGTATAAGTGTCTGCTTAATGCGGAAGGAAAGATGCTAACGATGCAGGGCTGGGCACACAAAAAAATCAAATGATTAATTATGGTCCTCTCCTTATAAGATTAAATCGCACTAAAACCGGTGTAAAAACAAATGGCAGAATAACCGCTCTGTAGCGGACAATAGCACCTGAAAAAGTAATGGTATACCCCGCTATTAATAAGAATGATATTGAAAAACAAATACAGAAGATTACAAATGCAACCTGTTGTGAGGATAATTTTTTCTTCCTTCTTCTAATAAAAGAATATAGTATAACGACCCATAAAAATATTACTTCAAGCGCGGCGGGTATGTAGCTTTTGTTGCGAATCTCAGTCATATGAGGACGAAAAAAAGCGATATCAACAGCGGTAGGAAGAAACTTAATAAAACTAAATAAATTGTTTTCGAGCGGTGGTACTGCAATTGCCGAATTGCCAGAAAGCTGTTTGAATTCTGCCTGTTTTTCTATGATGTATCGGGGGAAATCTGTGTGAGGATTAATTCTTGCTGATAAAAAAACCAATATAATACCAATTCCATAAATTGCTATTGCAATGCGTTCTGATTTCGAAGGATATAAATGACTTAAAAGCCATACAAGTAAAGCTGGCAGCAATAACAGCGCTATAAAATTTCGCAAGGCAAAGAGAATTACCAGGCAAATGATTGAGATAAGAAAGGATGAAAGATTTATTTTTTTGTTTAAGAGTTGCTTATAAAAATGAAATAAGATAAAGGCGATGCAGGTAAAAATAAGCCCGTCTTTATGAACACCACTGCACCAGAATAAAAATGACGGAATAAGAAAAATAACGGCTATAAGTAAAATCCTATTTACCGAAAATAATTGTTTCATTAAGCGATAAAAAGCTATCGGCCCAAGAAAGAATAAAAAGTTGAACAATACAATATCAGCAAAATAATTTTTAAATGTAAATACATTACACAGTGCAAGTAGTTTTATTGTAATATTGCTTTTGAGATCGTTCCAATATGAATTACTGTGAAGAAAAAGATTACCTGTTTGCTGGTATCCATGCGTAAAAAGATCTTTGAAAAAAGCAAGCGGGTCTTTTAAAAGCCAGTCTGTTTCTCCTTTACTTAATTCGAAATAATGCCAGGTGTCGCTGGTGGCATAATAAGAGGGCTGCATATAAAACCAAGCATAAGCAAGACCTGCAATAATTTTTAGCGAGAATAGTCCTGTGAGCCATCCCGTTGATAAGCCGGTATTTTTAATAAATGGTATGCGGATAACCAACCAGTTGAAAAAAATAACGTATACAATAAAAACTAAAGAAGTTTGCACAGTCAAACGTTTTTGTAAGAAAAAAAGTAATAGTAAATATCCGAAAACATGAAATTAACTTTTATTACAGCAGATCATTGAAGGTTTAAAATTAGAGTGAAAGATGCGGAATATTACCCATAAACTACGTAAACTTTTTGTAAATGGAAATACTATGAGGAGATTGATTTCTTAAGTGAGTATGTTATTATTTTCGTTTGCGATTTGGTAATCCATTATTCATGAAAAATAGGCCAATTAATACCAATTATTTTGTGAATATAACTTAAATGCCCACTTTATGATTCAACATCAGAACGCTTTTGAGATCGATCAGAAGAATTATGTTGCGCATGTGAACCTTAAAGTAATTGAAGAAGATGAAAACGTACTCTCCCCTTATTTCTCGAATTGGTACAGCAAAGTAGTACGTGTTGCCGAAATATTTTTTTCCATTGCATTATTTCTTGTTTTTGTTTTGTGTTTACCTTTTGTCTGGTTATCAAACCTGGTATTTAGTCCGGGCCCTTTATTTTACAGGCAAAGCAGGGTTGGCAAAAACGGAAAGATTTTTACTATTATTAAATTCAGATCTATGAAAGTTGATGCTGAACCAGATGGTGTGGCAAGATTTACAATAGAAAATGATGAACGCATTACACTTATGGGCAATTTTCTACGCAAAACAAGAGTTGATGAGTTGCCGCAGATAATTAATATTCTGTGCGGAGAAATGACGTTAATTGGCCCAAGACCTGAACGGCCGGAATTTGTAAAGGAATTTATAAAGCAGGAACCACATTATGAACTTAGAAGCCTTGTAAAGCCCGGCATAACAGGGTGGGGCCAGGTAAAATATAAATATACCAGTACTCTTGAAGAAGGTTTGAAAAAACTCGAGTACGATCTTCATTTTATTAAAAACCGCAATTTATCCATGGACTTTGAAATAATCTGCCGGACTTTTATTACAGTTGCCTCACGTGCAGGTACGTAAATTTATATTGCTTAAGCACTTTTCTCTCACTGCATACTTTTGCTCCATATTCAACATCTTCAGATTCTTTTAATCAACATCGCTGATAGCAACGAAGTCTTCTGTAAGCTCAAAATTGTATACTTACTTCAGCAAATGGCTTGTGTCATTGTAACTGATTTCCCCTGATGATTTAAAATTAACTGATGGCATAATTTTTTTTCAGGCTGTAATAAAAAATCTGATCATGGAAAAGAAGAACAAAGACTTACGGGATACTGAACAAAGACAGTCTGATACAGCAAACCCGCCTCAACAAAACAACAAAGAAGACACAAATAATAACAATACAAAAACTGACAGACCCCCTAATCCTTTGCTTGGAGAAAAAGCAGAAGAATATTTACGTGAACAAGCAAACATCGAAGACTTGCCAAATGAGAAGGATGACGAAGATTATGATAAAACGATAGAGAAGAATAAATAATAAAAGATTTCAACATAACAAGTTCGATTGTTTGAATGTTAACACTCAAACGTTCAAACTTTGGAACATTTGAATTCAGGTATATAGCAATACTTTTATATTAACGCACCATTATATTGCTATTCGATTATTTTTGCCCTTTAATATAATTGTATGATTGACTATATGATTGACAGAAAGGTGCAACCAGCTATGCTTGATCCGGTTGAGCTTGATTTGAAATTAAAGCCCTGTCAGTATTTTACATTGGATAACGACATTCCTGTTTATGCAATTGATGCCGGAGAAGAGGAAGTATTAATGGTAGAATGGGTTTTCTATGCGGGTAATTGGTTTGAAGAAAAAAATATTGTTGCTGCTACCACTAATTATCTCCTTAAGAATGGCACTAAAAATAAAACAGCATTGGCTATTAATGAGCATTTCGAATATTATGGCGCTTATCTCAACCGTAATTGTTATAATGAAACAGCATCAGTATCACTCCATTGCCTTAATAAACATATTGATAAGCTGTTGCCTGTTGTTGCAGAATTACTTACCGAAAGTATTTTTCCTGAAGAAGAATTAGGGACTTACAAACAAATACAGAAACAAAAATTAGCAGTTAATCTTAAGAAATGTGAATTTGTTGGCAACCGTGTAATAGATGAATTATTGTATGGTCTTCAGCATCCGTATGGAAAGTACACTTCTCTCGAAGAATATGATGCATTGCAGCGAGATGAAGCAGTTAAATTTTTTGAACAATTTTATGTCAATGGTAATTGTATATTGTTCATTGCAGGGAAATTGCCGGCAGATATTCATCAGCAGCTTAATAAAAATTTCGGAAGTCTTCCATTTAATAAAAAGCAGGTGTCTTTAATAAATCACAATGCACAGCCTGCTGCAGAAAGAAAACATAATATTATAAGTGACCCAAATGGTGTGCAGGGAGCTATAAGAATTGCAAGACCTTTTCCCAATAGGCATCATCCTGATTTTATTAAAGTGCAGGTATTGAATAATATTTTCGGTGGCTTCTTTGGTTCCAGATTAATGAGCAACATTCGTGAAGACAAAGGATACACTTACGGCATTCACAGTTATTTGCAAAATCATATACAACAAACTGCGTGGGTGATAAGTACAGAAGCGGGTCGTGATGTTTGTAATGCCACTGTTGCAGAAGTGTATAAAGAAATGCAGCGTTTACGTGAGAAGACTGTGACCGAAGAAGAGCTTCATCTTGTGCGGAATTATATGATAGGTTCTATTCTTGGCGATTTGGATGGCCCCTTTCAAATTATTGCCCGGTGGAAAAATTATATACTTAATAATCTTACAGAAGCGTATTTTTATAAAAGCATAGAAACAATAAAAACAATCTCCGCTGAAGAACTAATGCTGCTTGCAGAAAAATACCTTAAGCCGCAAGATTTTTATGAACTCATTGTTATTTAAAAGCATGGGAAAATTTATAGGCAAAATACTTGTCACCGCAGTGGCAGCTTTGATAGCGTCGTATATATTGCCCGGTGTAGACATCAATGACAGCGTTACAGCCATTATACTTGCAGTAGTGCTTGCCCTCCTCAATGGTTTTGTAAAACCAATTCTTATTATTCTTACTATTCCCATTACTATCGTCACACTTGGTTTATTTCTGCTTGTCATTAATGTTCTTATTATTGAATTAGCAGCAAAAATTGTCCCTGGCTTCACTGTAAGAGACTGGTGGTCTGCATTATTATTTAGTATTTTACTCTCACTCACTACAGCATTAATCGAAAGTCTTATTGGAACGAATAGAAAGGATACACAATAGATTTATTTTTTATTTTATGGGACAAGCTATAGTGCATGCGGCGCGGTTCTGAGCTTTGTTGAGAATGATGAATTGTTATTCCTTCTCATCACCTTTCTTCTTCTCTTCATTTATCTGCTTAAACAATTCTTCCATTTTAAAAGCATGCTCAAGTGTTTCATCAAGATAATAATGTAAAACGGGTATGCGGCGTAATTGATGCTTCACTCTTTCGGCAAGTTCTTTTTTTATTTCCCATGATCTGTCTTCTATTTTTTTCATGGTCGCTTTTGCATCATCAACTTTAAAAAGACTGAGGTATATCCTTGCTTCAAGCAAGTCGGGCGTAACTTTTACATTAGAGATAGATACCATTCCGCCATTGATCATATTCAATCCGAGACGCCTGAAAATATCGTTCATTTCTTCCTGTATTACACCCGCCACCTGGCGCTGACGTTTTCCTTCTTGCATAATTGTACCTTTACAGCCTGTAAAATTAGCATGATTAGGTTTAGCAGCATGAATTTTGTTGACTATGCCGCGTTAATATTTTAACTACACAATGAAGAAATACGCAAGAATTTTTGTCTATTTAGGCAATTATAAACTACAGATACTCCTTTACTTTTTTTTTACTATTCTTTCAGTTGTTTTCTCTATTGTTTCTGTTGGTATGCTGATGCCTTTTCTTGAATTAATCTTTAATGCAGGCGGCACAACAACACTATTGCAGGGCTCAAGCAATCCCGTTATAAATTTTATAAGAGATTTTCTCGTTCAATCAATTACAGAAAGCGGCAAACTCGAAACACTTTTATGGATATGTATTTTGATCGTGGTTTCTATATTTTTTAAAAATCTTTTTTTATATCTCTCCTACTATGTTTTAAACCCCATGAAGAATAATGTAGTAAATGAACTGAGAGCAGACCTTTACAATAAAATACTGCAATTACCTATCGGTTATTTTACTGCACAACGAAAAGGTGATCTTATAAGTCGCATAACCATTGATATAGCTGAAGTGGAAACTTCAGTAGTAGGCACACTGGAAGGATGGATTCGGGATCCTTTAACCATCCTTATAAACTTTGCGTTTTTATTTTATTTAAGTCCGCAGTTAACATTATTCCTGTTGGTGTTTTTGCCAATCATTGGTTTTATAATAGGTCGTGTAACACGTTCTCTAAAAAGACAATCTGCCGATGCTGCCATTAAATATGGTGAATCTGTTTCTATCCTTGATGAAACACTGGGCGGATTGCGCGTGATAAAAGCATTTAATGTTGAATCTATTTTGCGCAATAAATTTTTTGATGTTAATAAAGCCTTACTTACAGCTAAAAATAAAATCGGTTACCGCAGAGACCTGGCATCACCAATGTCTGAGTTCCTTGGTGTAATAGTGTTTGCGGCTATTTTATGGTATGGCGGCAGTGGTATTTTAAAAGGGAGTATTCCATTGGAAGGCTCTGCGTTTATTGGTTATCTGGCATTGTTTTATAATATCATCAATCCTGCAAAAACTTTATCTACTTCTTTCTCCAACATGCAAAAAGGTACTGCCGCTATTCAAAGAATTGAAGAAGTATTGAAAGCGCCGATAACTGTTGACGATAATCCAAACGGAAAGAAAATAAATTCATTTAATTATTCCATAGAATTTAAAAATGTATGTTTTGCCTACAATGAGTTTGTGATATTAAAAAATATCAATCTCAAAATTGAGAAAGGAAAAACAATAGCACTCGTCGGTTCAAGTGGTGCAGGTAAATCTACACTGGTTGATCTTGTACCACGTTTTCATGATGTTACTTCCGGTGAATTGTTGATTGACGGAGTAAGCATAAAAAATTATTCGCTTAAAAGCCTGCGCAACCTGATGGGCATTGTAACACAGGAACCCATTTTATTTAATGATACTATCGCCAACAACATTGCATTAGGAAAACCAAATGCCTCTGAAGAAGAAATAATTAATGCAGCTAAAATTGCGAATGCGCATAGTTTTATTTTTAACAAAGAGTCAAGTTATAAAAGTAATATTGGAGATCGCGGCAGCAAACTAAGTGGTGGTGAAAGACAACGCCTCACAATTGCAAGGGCGGTACTAAAAAATCCGCCTATACTTATCCTTGATGAAGCCACATCTTCTCTTGACACGGAGAGTGAACGGCTTGTTCAAGAGGCAATCAATCATTTAATGCAGGACAGAACTTCAATAGTAATTGCGCATCGTTTAAGCACCGTTCGTCATGCTGATGAAATAATTGTTTTGCAAAAAGGTGAAATAGCAGAACGCGGCACACACAATGAATTGATTGCAAAAAACGGGATTTACAAACGGTTGGTTGATATGCAGGAAGTGAAATAAAATATGCTAATGCGCAAATATGCACACGCGCAAATTGAATTATTCTTTTAAGTTTAGTTTAGTACTCTTATATTTTTTATGTACTTAACTGCAGTGCTGCTATTAAACTTAGTTGTGTCACTCACTTTTACTCTATAACATTATTCAGCACAGTGCGAATCACTTACTTCAACGCAAAATCCACTGCTGCCTTCGCATGCAGGAAGGTAGTATCAAAAACGGGAACGGCACAATCTTCCTGTTTAATAATAATTGGGATTTCTGTACAACCTAATATCACACCTTCAGCCCCTTTTTTTATAAGCTGATTAATAATTTCAATGAGCCTTTGTTTTGTTTTGAACAGAAAAATTCCTTTGCCCATTTCGTTAAAGATAGCAGTATTGATGTATTCAATATCCTCTTCATCAGGAATAATAGCAGTTATATTTTTCTCTGTTAACTGTCTTTATAAAAATCAAGCTGCATAACATACTTTGTTCCAAGCAAAGCAACTTTTTTTAGTTGTTGCTTTATAATTGTTGTTGCTGTAACTTCCGCAACATGGATAAGCGGAATACTTACAGAGGTTTGAATAATATCCGCAATCTTATGCATTGTATTTGCGCCAAGTAAAATACAATCTGCACCAGCCTGTTCCAGCTTTCTTGCTGTATCAGATGTAATTACTGCAAGATCATCCCAGCGTTCTGCTTCAGTTAATATTTTTATTTCACCAAAGTTGAGAGAGTATAAAATAATTTTAGCTGCTTCCACTCCGCCTAATCGCTCATTCACCATTTGATTGAGAAGACGATAATAATCCAGTGAGGAAAGCCATGTAATTCCACCAATTATGCCGATTGTTTTCATGCAAGTAAAGCAAGAAAAATGTTTTATTTAAAGTGATTGTATAGAATGGGTGTTGTTAAAAACTTTTCCAAATGAATAAAATTTGACTGGTAGCATTGTGAATTTAATTAACAAGAAGAATAAATAACATTCATGCGAACGCGATTTTGCTAACATTTAATCCTGTGCACAAGAGCGCGACGCAAACAACGATGCCACATATACTATTGCCCGTAACATAAAAATTCTCTTAACAAATTTTATAGTATTTCAAATGGCATAGCAGTAAGCACCAACTGCAAAATCAGCGCTTTTGCGTAAATTCGTGCATATGGATCAGGAGCAAATAATTGTTTACGAAAATATTTTACCTAAGTATACGCTTAACGAAGAGCAGGAGCGCAAAGAAATTCTGCGGCAGTATCGTGCCCTGCTTAGAAGCCTGCGCGCCAAATTAAAAAGAGGCGATAAGGAACTGGTTCGTACTGCTTTTGAAATGGCTGCGGAAGCGCATAAAACAATGCGGCGTAAAAGTGGCGAACCTTATATTTTACATCCACTGGCAGTAGCAAGAATTTGTGTGGAAGAAATAGGGTTGGGTGTACGGTCTACCATTTGTTCTTTACTGCACGATACTGTTGAAGATACCGATATAACTCTTGAAGATGTGGAAAGAGAATTTGGCAGTGAAATAGCAAGGATAGTGGATGGGTTGACCAAGATATCTTCTGTGATGGATACCAACAGCAGTCAACAGGCGGATAATTTTAAGAAGATATTGCTTACGCTTACCGATGACCCGCGTGTGATACTTATTAAACTTGCAGACCGTCTTCATAATATGCGCACAATGGATTATATGAAGCGCGAAAAGCAACTGAAAATATCCAGTGAAACGGTTTGGGTGTACGCGCCGCTTGCACACCGCATGGGTTTGTACAACATCAAAACTGAACTGGAAGATCTTGCGATGAAATATCTTGAACCTGAAGCTTATAAAGATATTGCCCGCAGACTAGCAGAAACAAAGCGTGAACGTTCCCGGTATATTAATGAGTTTATCAGGCCACTTAAAGAAAAGCTGGATGCTGCCAGTTTTGATTTTGAAATTTATGGCCGCCCTAAAAGCATTCATTCTATCTGGAATAAAATTGTAAAAAAAGGTGTGGCATTCGATGAAGTATATGATCTGTTTGCCATACGCATAATTCTTAACTCTCCGCAGGAAAGAGAAAAAGAAGATTGCTGGAAAGTATATTCCATGGTTACAGACGAATATACCCCTTCGCCGGAAAGATTGCGTGACTGGTTAAGTAATCCTAAAAGCAACGGTTATGAGGCCCTTCATACAACGGTAATGGGTCCGCAGGGGCGGTGGGTGGAAGTGCAGATACGGTCGAAACGTATGAATGAAATTGCCGAAAAAGGCTTGGCAGCACATTATAAATACAAAGAGGGAAGTAATGATGAAGATCGCTTTGATAAATGGTTTGGACAGATACGTGAAGTAATCAGCAGCCAGGATACAGACAGCGTTGATTTTCTGCAGGATTTTAAAACAAGCTTTTTAGCTGAGGAAATATATGTGTATACGCCAAAGGGTGATGTGAAAATGCTGCCCATAGGCTCTACTGCTTTAGATTTTGCGTTCTCGATTCACTCCGCTATTGGCAGTAAATGTATCGGTGCAAAAGTGAATCATAAGCTTGTGCCCATTAGCCATAAGTTGAGAAGCGGAGACCAGGTGGAAATCATAACAAGCAATAAGCAAAAGCCCACTGATGACTGGTTAAATTTTGTTGTTACCGCTAAGGCAAAAAGTAAAATAAAAGATGCACTTAAAGAAGAAAAACGAAAGATCGCAGATGAGGGCAAATATACTTTGCAGCGTAAGTTAGAAGGCATAGGCGCCGCATTCAATCAACATAATATTGATGAGCTGGTTAATTTTTATAAGGTACAATCCCAGTTAGATCTTTTTTACAATATCGCCATAAAACAAAATGATTTAAAAGAGTTGAAAGAATTTCATGTATTGGGCGATAAACTGGAAGCACCAAAGCCTGTAAAACCTGCTGCTGAAATAAAACATGAAACCGAACATAAACCGATAAATAAAAAAGATTCAGAGCTTATCATTTTTGGCGAAAGCAGTGATAAAATCATGTACACATTGGCAAAATGCTGCAACCCTATTCCGGGAGATGACGTATTTGGCTTTGTAAGTACGGGCAAGGGTCTTACTATACACCGTACCAATTGTCCTAATGCTGCTCAAATGATGGCGAATTACGCGCATCGCATTGTAAAAACAAAATGGGCTAAAAACAAGGAGATATCTTTTCTTACAGGTCTTAAAATAGTGGGTATAGACGATGTGGGTGTTATAAACAAGATTACAAATGTTATAAGCGGTGAACTAAAGATCAATATTGCCGCATTAACGATTGAATCGGGTGAAGGCTTATTCGAAGGCACTATTAAAGTGTTTGTACATGATAAAGAAGAGCTTGATGAATTGGTAGATGGTTTGAAACAGTTGAATGGAATACAATCAGTAAACAGATTTGATACAGAGGAAATAAAAAAATAAAAATCATTATCTTTTTTAAGTAAATGCTGAAGAATTACTATGAACCTGGCTAAGAATTATATTAAACTTCATTTCCCGTTGTATGCGACTCGTGTACACTATATCCGTTAACGGCAGCTTGCTTTCACATTCTATTTATCATTCAATAAATTCCCGTCTTCATTTGGATGCTGCTGCAGCAACTAATCAACTAACTAACCAGGCAGCTAATAAACTTTCTATAAGCGTTCCAAAATGTGTAATACCTCCACACGAACGAGAAAACTATTACCCGAACAAGTCAATAGATTTTAGGAAAAGAAGTTCAGGTAAATTAAGGCACAGTTTTTATGCGTTTAAAAGAATGAAATTAAATGAACCTTTTGCTATAGTTTTTCTTCATAACAATTCCCAATACAGTATCGGGGTAATACCATTAACAAAAACTCATAATGATATACCAGATTCATTTGAAATTATAATAGAAGGAATCCTTAAGGGTGTTATTCATTTTGCTGATGATAAATGGATTTCTTACGATATTCAGGACCAAACTTTTGTGGAACTTATAGGCAACTGCATTTTGGAAGTTCGCAAAAAAAGCGACGAAATATTGGAGATAACATCAGAAGAAAGTTTTTCATTGAATTAGTGCAGAAAGAGTAAAATAAATTTACAACACTTCCCTCCGTCATTTTTATTTTTTAAAAATCAATACTGCGGAAGCAATAATATAATTACTCTTAGAAAAAGGATTGAAATAATAGGTTCCCAAAGTAATTTTCCAAAAAGAGTATTCAACAAAAAAACCGCGTGGAATATCCAATTTTGTTTTATATAAACGAGTGCTTTACCGCATCTCGGTATGCAAAGCTTTATGATCAGCATAACTATTTAAATTTAAAATATTCTTGCCACCGGGTACTAAATAATAATAACTATCTGCTGAAAATGACCATGATGAATCAGAGGAATTATTTGCAGAATCTTTAAGTGATGGTTGTAAAAACAAAATATGGGGCGAAAAAAATATTATCGGGATATTGATTACTATACGCATGTTAACCTTCTAAGTTATAAAAACAAAGAATAGTAAAAAAAATCATAGAAAGAACATTAATTTTATTACAACATCTATTTTTAACAATTAAACCTATGATCTATGAAAAAGAAACTACTTACTATTTGCACTAATTCTTTTAATGCAGCCCTCTTATGCAATTTCATTAGACCCGAAGCCGATTGATTCCACTGCTGCACAGCAAAAGAGTGAACCAGATTCTACGACAATTGAAAATGCTATGAAAGAATTTAAAAGCTTATCGAGGCATGAAAGAAAGGAACGTATTAAAGAAGCCAAAAAACAACTTAAAGAGTTCAAAAAAGAAAAACGTGAAGGTAAAGCAGACGAGCCGGGCACCAATACTATATTATTGGTAATTCTTGCTATTCTTTTGCCGCCAGTGGCAGTTTGGGTTCATCAGGGAGAAATCAATTCTAAGTTCTGGATCGATCTTCTTCTTACTTTATTGTTCTACTTACCCGGGCTTATCTATGCATTAATTGTAATATTGTCTAAAAGTTAGGATCTATTTAAAAACAGGGATCATTTTTGATAACTGATCCCTGTTTTTAATTGCTGCATCTTGTAATAGTCAAAGTAGATAATTGATTATTGCATCCAAATGTATTGGAGGGTAAATTAAAAAAATCTTTGAACTTTTTTCATTCTTTGTTTTGGTACAAATAAAATATCAGATGCAGCAATTTCTGCAAGGGGTATTTTTTCTGCATCCATCAGTTTATTGTTTCTCAAGTGATAAGCTTTATAACCAAGCTCATTAAAAAAAGAGAGCATTACGGGTAACTGTTCACCCCATGTTTCTAATTGTATAAGAGGCATATGTTTTTCTAAAACAGGTTTTAACTCAGGAAAAACAACAGTTTCATAACCTTCAATATCACATTTTATGTAATCTAACTTTTGTAGGTTTGCAAAAACTTCACTTCCTTTTTTTATATCACTTTCAAAAATCAGTTGTTCCTTACTGATGCTTTCATCATTCAAAATAGTAACAGTGCCGTGCCGCAGATAATGCAGGCTTTGCAACAGGGGCGGCATACCTAATTTTACCTGTCCCTTATTTTTATTGCCGAGTGCAAAAGGATAAACGACAATATTATTTTGCTGAGGCAATATTTTTTCAAGTAATTCCCTGTAAGGTTTTACAGGCTCTACACAAAATAAGTTTCCTTCTGTATTGATAATTCTGCTAAAAATAAAACTGAAGTACCCAAGATTGGCGCCAATATCAATAATTGTATCAGTTGGCTGTATAATCTTCTTTACAAAATAATGCCACCTGTATTTTTCATTCCACTTTAATAAACCAGTTTTATATCCAAATAAAAAGAGTGTTTGCAGCAATTGCAAATATCTTTTTAACCCCAGTTTTTTATATAGCCATGCTTTTATTGAATCAGACATGCCAAAATTTATTTCTAATAAATTTCAAAGATGTGACAAACAATAACACTGTGCAAACAATTTTATATCAGTTATGAAATAATATGCTGGTATATACCAGGCTGGAAATTTTTAATATAAACTCCAAATATATTTCACAATGCTTTCTCAAAGATGCCATATGATTGGAAAGATAAAGTGATTGCGACGCAAGGGACGATCCTATGAAATACAAAGCTGGTATCTAAAAAACCATAAGATAATAATAGGAGTTTTTCAATTCCGCTTAGATTTTTTAAACACCTCGTTAAACAAAACCCATCCATTTTTTGTATTATCCTTATGGATGCGTTTACGATAAAAGACCTGGAAAACCTTTCGGGTATAAAAGCCCATACAATACGTATCTGGGAACTGCGCTATTCATTTCTCAATCCTCACCGTACTGATACAAACATCCGCTTTTACAATAACGATGAACTGAAAATGATTTTAAATATTTCGTTATTGAATAAGTATGGCTATAAAATATCGCATATTGATAAGATGTCTGCAGATGAAATTAAAGAAAAGATTTTATCATTATCGCCCGCCCAGGCGCAACAGAAGCGCATTATTAACGAGCTTGTTCAATACATGGTTGATCTTGATCCTGATTCTTTTGAAACCACGCTTAACAACTATATTTTTTCACTGGGCATCGAAAAAACAATTATCCATATTGTTTTTCCTTTTCTTGAGCGCACAGGAATTCTTTGGGTTACCAGTCATATAAATCCTGCACAGGAACATCTTGTTACAAATATTATCCGCCAAAAACTAATTGCTGGCATAGAAAACACCATTAGTCATTTGCGGGTAAATAAAATTGCTTTGCTTTTTTTACCTGAAGGAGAACACCATGAACTTGGTTTATTGTTTGTGTTTTATCTGCTAAAAAACAGGGGTGTAAAAGCGTTGTACCTTGGTGCAGATGCACCACTTAAAGATGTTGAATATATGATGAAATTTAAGAAGCCGGATCTTTTGTATACACATCTTACTTCTGCAGCGCCCAATTTTAATTTTGAAAAATTTATTTCTAAAATAACACTGCGTATTCCGGCAACTCCGCTTATTATTTCTGGTCAGTTCACACAGCACTATAAAAAGAAATTGCCGCCAAATGTTTATTTGAAACGATCACTGCATGAAGTAATTGAATATGTTTCTGGTATCGATGCATAAAGAAAATTTCTTTTCACAAGTCTCTTAATTTTGATGATGACATTTTTTATAAGAACCTTTTTGTAGCCAGCAGCAATTTTTTATGGCATCGTCTTTTGTGTCACTGTGCTTTCTTCTTTTATGGGAACAAGAGGCTTCGCAAGTTTATTTAGATTATTATTTAAAATTTTGCAACCATAATTTTAATTAACTCTTCAACTTCTCAACTCTTCAACCTTTCAACTTTCCAACGCTGATATTTTTTATTTATACATAACCATTTGACAAACTTAAATTTGATTTCGTAAGGGGTTTTATAACAAAAAAATTGAGCTATGATTTTTTAAAATGGTTTAACTTTGCTGCGTAATTTATTAAACAGTTAGTCATGGCCGCAATTGAATTTAACCAGATGCTATTGAGTAATGCTGAATTTTTAAGGCCGTTTGCTACAATACTTACACGCGATGCAGAGGCAGCAAAAGATTTATTCCAGGAAACGATATACAGGGCTCTGGCCAATAAAGAAAAATATAATGTAGGCACGAATATTAAAGCGTGGCTATACACGATAATGCGGAATATTTTTATTAATAATTATCGCCGCAAATCAAAACAGAATGTTGTATTAGATACTACGCCCAATGATTTTCTTCTTAATTATAACCAGGTCACAGTAGTCAATGCGGCGATCAGTAATATAAGCAGGAAAGAAATACAGGAAGCGATTTTCAACCTGCCCGAAATTTTTAAAAATCCTTTTCTTTTGTATTATGACGGCTTTAAATACCATGAGATAGCCGATATACTTAAAGAGCCTCTCGGCACCATTAAAAGCCGCATTCACTTTGCAAGGAAATTACTGAAGGCTCATATTGAACGATTCTAAAAAAGTTTTATAATCCTGCACAATATAGTGAGCCGAAAAATCATCGTTATAGGTAGTGGTTTTGCCGGGCTATCTGCCGCTTGTTTTATGGCAAAGGCAGGATGGCATGTTACTGTGCTTGAAAGGCATAACATGCCGGGGGGAGGGCAAGACAACTGAAAGCTGCCGGTTTTACTTTTGATATGGGCCCAAGCTGGTATTGGATGCCTGATGTGGTTGAACGTTTCTTCAACTCTTTTGGTAAAAAAGTTTCTGACTGCTATACCTTACGTCGTCTTGATCCTTCTTATCGTATTTATTGGCAACACAGTGAAACAGATATACCTGCTGATTATGAAGCATTGAAAAAATTATTTGAAAATATTGAACCGGGAAGTAGTGTCCAGCTAAATAAATTTATAACTGAAGCGGCGTATAAGTATAGAGTTAGCATTAATAAATTGGTGTATAAGCCGGGGCAATCATTAATTGAATTTTTAGATCGGAAATTGCTCATCGGCATATTTAAATCAGATGTTTTTAATTCTGTTAAAAATCATGTTAGCAAATATTTTAAGAGTCTGGAATTACAGCAATTAATGGAATTTCCTGTTTTGTTTCTTGGCGCTTTGCCGGAAAAAATTCCGGCCTTATACAGCTTTATGAATTATGCTGATATAGTGGGTGGTACATGGTATCCTCAAGGCGGAATGTACAGCATTGTAAAAGCCATGCATAATCTTGCCGTTGAGTGGGGTGTAGAATTTTACTTTAACCAAAATGTTACAGAAATTATTATTGAAAAGAGCTCGGCAAAAAAAGTATTAACACAAACAAATAATTACTTTGATGTTGATGCAGTGATAGGTGGCGCAGATTACTACCATATTGAAAATGCTTTACTGCCTGAGGCTTACAGAAGTTATTCTGAAAATTATTGGAATAAAAGAGTGATGGCTCCCGGCTGCCTTATATATTATGTTGGGTTAAACAAGCGGTTAAAAAATTTATCGCATCATTCTCTTTTTTTTGACACATCTTTTGAAGCACATGGCAAAGAAATTTATGAAACAAAAAAATGGCCTGAAGCTCCATTGTTTTATGTAAGCGCAACATCTGTTACAGATAATACAGTTGCTCCTGAAGGTTGTGAGAATTTGTTCTTTCTTATTCCTGTTGCTTCAGGATTAACAAATGATGATGAAGAATTAAGAGAACGATATTTTGAGATGATTGTTAATCGTATGGAGCTGCGAACAGGACAGGATATCAGAGATAATATCGTTTATAAAAAAACATTTGCTCATAGTGATTTTGTGAATGAATACAATGCATTCAAAGGGAATGCTTACGGGCTTGCAAATACTTTGCTGCAAACTGCTATTTTTAAACCGTCATGCAGGAGCAAAAAGGTAAACAATCTTTTTTATACAGGTCATTTAACGGTGCCAGGTCCTGGTGTACCGCCAGCTCTGATAAGCGGTGAAGTGGTTGCAAAAGAAGTTTTGAAAAATTTTGGTAACGGAAGAATAAGCGCATAATATTGAAAAGAGCTCTGAGTAACAAGCTGCGAGCTTCGGATTTCTTACCCGCGGCTCACAACTTAAAACTCATAGTTCTTCTTTAAAGCTTTTCTCAAAGATGTCTTGACCATAAAAATATCACTATACATGATGCACCTCTTTCATGAAGTAAGCAAAAAATGCAGCCGTATAATTGTGGAGCATTATAGTACTTCATTTTCATCTGCTATAAAACTTTTACATAAAAGCCTGCAACCACATATTTATAATATTTATGGTTTTGTACGTTTTGCTGATGAGATAGTGGATACGTTTCATCAATTTGATAAAGCAACTTTGCTTGCTGAACTCAGAAATGAAACTTATGCTGCCATTGAAAGAAAAATAAGTCTTAACCCGATACTGCACAGCTTCCAGCTAACAGCCAATCATTACAAAATTGATCCTGATTTGATCGATGCTTTCTTTAACAGTATGGAACTCGATTTGCATAAACGGAAATATAATGCGGATGATTATGCAGAATATATTTATGGAAGTGCAGCAACTGTAGGCTTAATGTGTTTATACGTTTTTTGTGAAGATGATAAAATTCTTTTCGATCAATTAAAATCCTATGCTATGAGCCTTGGTGTTGCATTTCAGAAAGTAAATTTTTTGCGTGATATAAAAAATGATTTTGAACGCCTGAACAGAATTTATTTTCCCCGCTGCAACTTTATGAATTTTAGCGATGGTGATAAAAAAGCGATCCAAGAAGATATTCAAAAAGATTTTGATCATGCTTATAAAGGAATCATGCAATTGCCTGTAAAAGCGAGGCTGGGTGTTTATGTAGCATATAAATATTATTTCTCGCTTTTTAAAAAAATAAAAAGAATGCCTCCACACTATTTGCTGAAGCAACGCGTACGCATTCCAAATTATGGTAAAGCTTTTATTCTTGCCAAAGCAGGCATAAGAAGCCAATTAAATATTTTGTAATTTTTTTAGTGCCGGCTTATAGAATATCTATTTACGCTTTTGTTGTGCTTGCCTTGCCTGCAATGACAAGATCGCTTCCTGATAGCCTCATTGTGATCATTCCTTTACAATTAAAATCGGTTCATATAAAAATTAAAAAATTTTGAACTCTTCTTTAGGGCATGATGCTTAATCCCTTACTTTTAAAGCATGGAACAAGTGATTTTAGTAAATGAACAGGATGAAGAAATTGGTACAATGGAAAAAATGCAGGCCCATGAAAAAGCCGTGCTGCATCGTGCAATAAGCATATTTATTTTTAATGAGAAAAATGAAATGCTGCTGCAGCAGAGAGCAATGAAAAAATATCATAGCGGAGGTTTATGGACAAATGCATGTTGTAGCCATCCACGACCGGGGGAAGAAACAGATACCGCAGCAGTGAGAAGATTGAAGGAAGAACTGGGCTTCGAGACACTGCTCCATAAAGTCTTTGATTTCACCTACAAAGCATCTTTTGATAATGGCTTAACAGAACATGAATTTGACCATGTATTTACAGGAAAGTATAACGGTCCGATTTATCCCAACAAAAATGAAGTGCAGGACTATTGTTTTAAATCCGTTGATGAAATTGAAAGTTCTTTACAAACCCATCCACATAAATATACAGTTTGGTTTAAACTCGCTTTTCCTCGCATACGCAATTGGTATAAAGAACAAACGGTAGGCTGATTCAATCAATTTGTTGCTAACTTCCCTTTTCAAAATCGATGAAAAGTAGTGTAAAGGCAATAGTTATCGGAAGTGGCATTGCAGGTCTTGCAAGCGCTGTAAGGCTAGCCGTACAAGGCTTTGAGGTAATAGTATTTGAAAAGAACGGTTATCCGGGTGGCAAGCTTTATGATGCAGAGTTAAATGGTTTTCATTTTGATACAGGTCCTTCTTTATTTGTGCAACCACAAAGTATAGAAGAGTTATTTGAACTTGCAGGTGAGCATATTGCCGATTATTTTGAATATACTTCCTTACCCGTTGCCTGTAAATATTTTTATGAAGATGGCATTGAGGTAAATGCATATACTGACACAGAAAAATTTTCACAAGAGCTTTTTGAGAGAACAGGTGAAGATCCAAATCGCGTAAAGGAATATCTCCGCCAATCATCGAAATTATACAACAATATTGGCTCTGTATTTCTTAATCATTCAATACATAAAAGAAGATCAATCTTTAAAGCACAGCTTGCCAAAGCGGTTGGTACTATCAGATGGAAATATTTATTTAACAGCATGAATAATGTAAACAGATCATCATTTACTAAAACTCATACTGTGCAATTGTTCAACAGGTATGCCACTTACAACGGCAGCAACCCATATAAGGCACCAGCCCTGTTATGCCTCATACCCCATCTTGAATTTAATGACGGTGTATATTATCCAAAAGGTGGTATGGGCAGCATTACAAATGCCTTATACAAACTTGCATTAAAAAAAGGAGTGCAATTTCAATTCAATACGCCGGTGCAACGAATTATTCATAATGACGGTAAAGTGAAAGGTGTTGTTGTAAACAATCAAAATATTACTTCTGATATTGTTGTAAGCAATGTGGATGTTTATGTCACTTACAGTTATTTATTGAATGATGAAATAAAGGCGCACAAACTATTAAAACAGGAACGCAGCAGTAGTGCTTTGGTTTTTTACTGGGGCATTAATAAAAAATTTACGCAATTACAGTTGCATAATATTTTTTTCAGTAAAAACTATAAGGCAGAGTTTGATCATATTTTTCATTATAAAAGATTGTATAATGATCCTACGGTGTACATTAACATTACAGCGAAATGCGAAGCAAGTCATGCACCTGCAGGTAAGGAGAACTGGTTTGTAATGGTAAATGCACCTGCAAATTTTGGACAGAATTGGAATGCATATAATCAACAATGCAAAGAAAACATTATTGCAAAATTAAACCGGATGCTGCATACAGATATTGAGCCTTTAATTGAAGCAGAAGAAATTTTAGATCCTGTTTACATTGAAACGAAAACAGGTTCATTTAAAGGTGCGATTTATGGAAGCAGTTCCAATTCCCGCATGGCCGCATTTTTACGGCATCCTAATTACAGCAAACACATAAGGGGCTTATACTTTGCGGGAGGAACAGTGCATCCCGGTGGCGGTATTCCTTTATGTTTAAAAAGCGCAAAGATCATGAGTGATATAATAGAAGAAGATGTAAAACATTTTAAACATTGAATAAGCAATGCGATACAATGGAGATAAAAAACAAAAAGCCATCGCTGATAAATGGCAAATATTTTCTTACAGGCAAAAAAATAATATCGCTTTATTTCTTGCGCTGCTTTTTCATGTGTGTGGTGCAATAGGAATTCTTTTCACTCCTTATAAACAATGGTTCGTTAGCAACACACCTGTTAATCTTTTGCTGATGACAGCTTTACTTGTATTTACTCAAAAAGAAAAAAATCTCCCATTTTACTTTTTCATTTTGTTATGTTATGCAACAGGAATGATTACAGAAATTATAGGAGTAAACACAGGTTATCTTTTTGGCAGGTATGCATATGGCCAAGTGCTTGGTCCAAAGCTATTTGGTGTGCCGTGGATTATTGGCACTAACTGGTTTATTGCTGTTTTTTGTTCGGCCAATATTGTTTTTCGGTTGAATGAATGGGTGTATAAAAAATTATCATCCGATATGCGGCCTTCACTTATTGTGCAACTGTTTTCTTTTGTATTTGATGCAGCACTGCTTGCCACACTTTTTGATTATATTCTCGAGCCATCGGCAGTACAATTTGGCTTTTGGAAATGGCTGCCAAAAGGTGCAATTCCTATTTATAATTTTGTATGCTGGTTTATTATCAGCGTGGCACTCTTAACAGCTTTCCGCTTACTCAAATTCAATAAGCACAACCAATTTGCAATACATTTGTTAATCATACAGGTATTGTTTTTTCTTGTGCTACAAACATTCTCATGAGCTTATTTATCCTTTTATTACTCTCCTTACCTTCACTATAATGGAAGGCATTACATGGCTCACACATAAATATGTAATGCATGGCTTTTTGTGGTATCTGCATGAAGATCATCATAAGTCCGGTAAACATTTTTTTGAAAAGAACGATGCCTTCTTTTTCATTTTCGCTATTCCAGGCTGGCTTTGCATTATGCTTGGCACCACGCAGCAAGCCTAGTGGACAGTAAGTATTGGTGCAGGTATTACATTGTATGGTATTGCTTATTTTTTAGTGCATGATGTAATTATTCATCAGCGTTTTAAGTGGTTTACAAGAAGCAATAATCGTTACATAAAAACAATTCGGCGGGCACACAGAATGCATCATAAACATCCGGATAAAGAAAATGGCGAAAGTTTTGGCATGCTCCTCGTTTCAAAAAAATATTGGGATATGATAAAAAGGGATGAAGAATTGAAGAAGAGAGTTGTGTAGCCACTTAACGACCAATTGCCATGCTGCAAATAATTTTAATAACTTTATTAAAAAAAGATCATGTCTGAAGATCAATAATAATAAAGCTTAAAGATTTACCTGATCACTTAAAGCAGGAAGTTCCTGATTTTGCTGACTTTCTATCTATCAGGTATCAACAAAAAAAGAATAAAATTGCGAAACCCGTTTTTGGTTCTGCCAAAGGAAAATATGTAATGGCAGATGATTTCCATGAACCTTTAGAAAACTTTAAAGAATACATGTAATGCCTTACCTGTTAGATACCCATGCTTTTCTTTGATTAAATTATCCATGTTGACAAAATAGTATTTACTGATTTACAAAAAAGTCAATGAACATGTTAAACCCCCCTTTAGGGGATGGGAGCTTCAATTATATCATCACCGGCTCTGGTTGTGCAGGACTTAGCTTCCTGTATCGCATGTTGCAGCCTCCTTTTTTCAACAATAAACAAATCCTTGTAATTGATAAATCAGCTAAAACAACTAAAACAACAAATGATCATACCTGGTGCTTTTGGGAACAACAGCCAGGCTTGTTTGAAGAAATTGTTCACCATAAATGGAGGGAGCTTGATTTTTACTCCAATCATTTTTCTGCACGCTTTAGTATTCTTCCTTACGAATACAAAATGATAAAAGGAATTGATTTTTATAATTATGTTTTAGGAAAAGCGAAGCAAAAAAGTAACATTCATTTTTATTATGGAAACGTTCAATCGCTATATAATGAAAATGATAAAGCTATTGCAACAGTTGATGAAGAAAAATTTACCGCTGATTATATTTTCAACAGCATTTTATTTGATAAGCCTTATGCTAACTCCTCTTCAGCAGAAAGAAACTCTGAGGACAAGAACAACTTTTACTACCTGCTTCAGCATTTTAAAGGCTGGCTGATAGAAACATTATGTGCAATTTTTGACGAACGCATTGCAACATTTATGGACTTTCGCATAAACCAAAATCACGGAACCGCCTTTGCATATCTATTGCCTATAGCTTCTAACCGAGCTCTTGTTGAATACACTTTAATCGCAGAAAAATTATTACACCCACATGAATATGATGAGGCATTAAAAGAATATGTCAACGAATTTTTAAGGCTGAATGATTATACAATCAAAAAAGAAGAATTTGGCGTAATACCAATGACCAACTATCCCTTTTCAAAAGGTGAAGGAAAAATTGTGAACATCGGAACAGCAGGCGGACAAACAAAAGCAAGCAGTGGCTTTACCTTCCGCTTTATTCAAAAACACTCAGATGCAATTATCGAAAAATTAATAAACAATAAAGATCCACACATTGGTTTTTCATTTCCACAAAAAAGATTCAATTTGTATGATAGCATATTGCTCAATATTCTCTGTCATAAGAAAATGAGTGCTGAAAAAATTTTTGCTGATCTGTTTAAAAAAAATCCTCCACATCGTTTCCTGCGTTTTCTGGATAACGAAACAAACTTTGTTGAAGAATTAAAAATTATGAACAGTGTTTCAGCAAAAATTTTTTTGCCGACAGCTATACATGAACTCTTCAAATGAGTTTGCAGCATGAAGAACAGAATGATGAAAGTAATCTGCCTTTGCGGAATGAAGATCAATCAGTGATCGAAAGCCGTATCAAAAAAAATATTATTTGCATGTTTATTGCAGTATATTTTTTTCTAATTTATCATCATGGAAAACATCATAACCATAACATTAAATCCGTCCATTGATAAAAGTACGACCGTGCATGCGCTTGTTCCTGAAAAAAAGATGCGGTGCTCATCTCCTAAATTTGAACCGGGAGGAGGAGGCGTTAATGTATCACGTGCATTAAAGAAATTGGGATGCTCTTCTACTGCAGTATTTTTAGCAGGTGGATACAGCGGCAAGTTTTATGAATCACTTCTTCAAAAGGAAGGGATTGAAACACTTGTAATTCCCATCAGTGCCCACACACGTGAAAACCTTATCGTGCTGGATGAGGCTGCAAACCTTCAGTACCGTTTTGGAATGCCCGGACCCACTGTGCATGAAAATGAGTGGCGTGAATGTTTGAAAATATTACGATCAAACAGCGGTTATGAATATGTTGTGATCAGTGGTAGTAATGCACCAGGCACGCCGCTTGATTTTTATTCGGAAGCGGCAAAGATTGCAAAAGAAAAAAATGCAAAGCTTATTATTGACACTTCAGAAGATGCATTGAAACACGCACTGAACACCGGTGTTTTTCTTGTGAAACCAAACATGGGCGAGTTAAGCAGTTTGACAGGAGCGAAAGAATTGGATGCTGGTTGCGTCGTTGACTCCGCCCGTAAAATCATCAATAAAGGCAACTGTGAAGTGATGATTGTTTCAATGGGGGCATCCGGTGCAATGCTTGTTACCGCTAAAGAAAAATATCATGAAGCAGCGCCTGCTGTAAAGAGCAAAAGCACAGTTGGTGCCGGGGATAGTATGCTTGCAGGCATCATAATAGCTTTGCAAAAAAAATGGCCCTGGAAAAATGTATTGCGGTATGGTGTTGCTGCCGGAACTGCAGCCACAATGAATTCAGGAACTGAGCTATGCAAAAAAGAAGATGTGGAAAAGATCTATTCTTTTTTTCAATGATTATCTTATTTGTTAAGAACTGTTTAATTATATATTAATCATCATAGTTGGTTTGTAGTTTGCAAAAAAAAGTGAATGAAAAAATATCTACTCTCGCTGTGTTTAGTTTTTTTGATGGCTTTTTCTGTTATAGAACTTAAACCCGTGGATGCAGATGGTTCTGTCACGTTCACTATAAAAAATTTTGGCATCAATACAAAAGGCGAATTTAAAGGTTTGAAGGGAACGATTAATTGGGATGCTGCCAATCCTGCTAACTCTTCATTTAATGTAAGTGTGGATGTGAATACAATCAATACCGGTATTGAATTGCGCGACAATGATCTAAAAAAAGAATCTTATTTCAATGCGACAAAATATCCAACCATTAATTTTATAAGCACCGCTGTTAGTTCTGGAAGTGTTACAGGCAATCTCACGATAAAAGGTGTTACAAAACAAATTACCATTCCATTTACTGCAACGTCTTCAGAAAATGGCTATTTATTCGAAGGAAATTTTTCAATCAACCGCAAAGATTTTGGTGTGGGCGGCGGCAGTTTTGCGTTGAGCGGTCATGTTGATGTAGCGTTAAAAGTGAGAGCAAATCCTTAACAAATTTTATCGCTTGTTTCTAATTTTTTTATGAACCCAACTTAAAGTTATATGGCATCACCTCTCTTGCGTCGCCTTCCGTTCATCTTTGTGAACTTTATTCAACTAACATCGTAGCATATTTTTTGTGTAGCATTAAAGAGTTAAATAAAAGTACCTTATGAACTGGGTGGACATATTGCTGCTTCTTATCGTCTTATTTGCTATTTGGGGCGGATGGCAAAGAGGTTTTATTTCAGGAGCATTAAGTTTAATTGCGTTGCTGGGAAGCTTGTTGCTTGGTTTTTACTTTTATCCTTATGTTGCTAATTTTATTGAAAAGCAAATAACATCTTTGGGCGTGTGGACGCTTCCTGTTGCTTTCATAAGTACCATTATTATTGCCCGTATCCTCCTTTCCTTTATCACTTATGCGATATTAGAAGCCACACCACCCAAACTTCATCAAAACGATTTGAATCATTTTTTGGGTATTATTCCGGGTTTTATTAATGGTGTTATTTATGCAATAATAACTTCTGCACTGTTACTTGCATTTCCAATATCTGATGGATTATCAAATACAACACGGGACAGCCGCATTGCAAACAGGCTCGCAATGCAGGTAGAATGGCTTGAGGAAAAACTTTCACCTGTATTTGATAAAGCTGTTCATCAAACAATTAATAAATTAACTGTTGAACCAAACTCTGAAAAAAATGTAAAGCTTCCTTTTACTACAGCTAATATTAGGGTTCGTGAAGACCTCGAAGAAAAAATGATTGATATGGTAAACGAAGAACGCCAAAAGCAAGGACTAAAAATCTTAAAGCCCGATCCTGAATTAACAGCAGTAGCAAGGGCACATTCAAAAGATATGTTTGTAAAAGGTTATTTTTCTCATTATACCCTTGAAGGCAAAGACCCGTTTGATCGTATGAGAGCAGCAGGCATTAAATTTTTAGTAGCAGGTGAAAACCTTGCTTTGGCACAAACACTTTCCATTGCACATGAAGGATTAATGAATTCTCCGGGTCATCGTGAGAACATTCTTCGGCCGGGTTTTGGCCGTATAGGAATTGGCATATTTGATGGAGGCGTGCATGGTTTAATGATTAGCCAGGAGTTTAGAAATTAAAAAGTCTGCAGTCTCCGTTCTCGTTGCAGATTTGTGGTTGACTATTTTTTATGTGCTTGTTGCTTATTACCTATTGCTTGTTGATTACTGCTCCAAATCGTTTATATCAGTAATCACTTATTGTTTCAGGTAGTTGGGACAATGCTTTTGCAAGCTGTTCATCATTAGGTGCAATACCATGCCATTCATGATGTCCTTCCATAAAATCAACACCTTTGCCCATTACTGTTTTCATTAAAACACAAACAGGTTGCCCTTGGCCCGTTAATGATTTTGCTTTTGTGAGTGTTTCAATAACGTCCCCCATTTCGTTACCATTCATTTCTAAAACCTTCCACCCAAAAGCTGAAAACTTTATATGCAGATCGCCAAGATTCATTACTTTTTGGGTTGGTCCGTCTATTTGCTGACCATTCCAGTCTATTGTAGATATAAGATTATCTATTTTCAAATGGGCGGCACTCATAACGGCTTCCCATATCTGTCCCTCATCAAGCTCACCATCACCATGCAATGAATAAACAATATGCGTATCGCTATTTAATTTTTTTGCAATTGCTGCACCGATTGCTATGCTTAAGCCCTGACCTAATGAACCACTTGCAACACGAACACCAGGTAAATGCTCTGCTGTAGCTGGATGCCCCTGTAAACGAGAATTTATTTTACGGAAAGTAGATAGTTCTTTAATATCAAAATATCCTGAACGGGCAAGGGTTGCATAAAAAACCGGGGAAATATGACCATTGGATAAAAAGAATACATCTTCATTCATTGCATCCATATAAAAAGCAGGATCATGTTTCATTAACTTAAAATAAAGCGCAGTAAAAAATTCTGTACAACCTAATGAGCCTCCGGGATGTCCACTTTGTGCGGCATGTACCATTCTAACAATATCCCGACGTATTTGTGCGGCAATATTTTTAAGGTCAGTTAATTGTTCCATCAGATTTTTTTTGAGGCAGCAAATCTAAGGCATAAATTCATTGAAATGCCGGCTATTTTTCTCCTGCAAAATGTGACTGTATCCAAATTTATATCATACATTCGTAGCTGCTTTTTTCTGCAAAAGAGAAACAAGTTGATTCTTAAAACTTATACAGCATGGTTTTAGTTGCAGCCGGGATGTTCATCGCTTATGTGATTACTTTCTTTTTAATGCCCTTCATTATTAAAATTGCGAGAGTCAATAAGCTGTTTGATCTTCCAGACGAAAGAAAAACACACACTTATCCAATATCCTCACTCGGTGGGGTCGGAATAGTTTCTGGACTCTCTATCAGTCTTTTGCTAGTCTCCGATTTTAAATTGGGCGATTCTGAATTTCAATATTACCTCGCATCATTCTTTATTATTTTTATTCTTGGAATTATTGATGACATTTTCGTTTTAAAAGCCTGGAAAAAAGTTTTGGGGCAGCTTTTGGTGGCTTCACTTTTAACAGCCAAAGCACGTTTACTGATTACAGATCTGCAGGGGCTTGGAGGCTTTTCAGAGATCAATCCCGGGCTGGCTTATGTGCTCACTTTTTTTACTATTCTGTTAGTAATTAATTCTTTTAACCTTATAGATGGCATTGATGGATTGGCTGCCTCATTGGGTTTAATTTCTTCCTTTGCTTTTGGCTTATTCTTTTATATTAATGAAGATGAACCTTATGCTATACTTGGTTTTGCCATGACAGGATCCTTGCTTGCGTTTCTTATGTTTAACTTTCCCCCTGCCAAAATTTTTATGGGCGACTCGGGATCCATGCTGATTGGACTTGTAAATGCTATTTTGATGATAAAATTTATAGAAACAGGCAGTGCTGCAAAAAGTTTTCATGTATCATCTTCTCTTGCTGTTGGCTTTGGCATTTTACTCATACCCTTACTTGATGTTTTAAGAGTTTTTATTATACGGCTTACAAAAGGAGTTTCGCCTTTTGCACCAGACCGGAATCACGTGCACCATTTATTACTAAACAAAGGCTTTTCTCACACAAAGGTTACTATGACGCTTTTATTTTCATCTGTTTCTTTTGCTGTCATTTCTTTTTATATTCAATCCCTTAATATTAATTTGATTTCCACTATACTTGTTTTAACTTTTTTTACAGGAATTTTTGTAATCAAGTATTTTGACGTACCCCGCCGCAGACATTTACATGTAGTTGGAGAGAATGAAACTACCTCCAATAACTTGCAGGATACAAAAGTGCTTACCTTATATACTTCAAAAGAGAATGCTGCCATAAAAGAAGAATGAGAAAACAAATCAATATGCATCCCTTAGCTGCTTAGGATAATTTGTGGTTGTGAAATGCTGCCAAAAGAACCGAATCCTCAAATGAGTGACACAACAGAAGATCAATAATTATACTTATGCCTGTAACATAATAAAACTAATTTCCTCCTTTAAAGGGAGAAATACTAAAGGCTTTATTAAAATCTTTTACAGCATATTGTAAGTGCATTTGTATTTATTAGTTTTGCTGCTGTAAAATAATATATATGTCATCAGAAGAACTGGAACTTGTAATGGAAGATGCAGAATCGCAAATGAAAAAAGCAATAAATCATCTTGAAGCTGAACTTACAAAAATAAGAGCTGGCAAAGCAAATCCTTCATTAGTTGATGGCATTATGGTTGACTATTATGGCGCGCATACACCAGTTAACCAGGTGGCAAACATAAATGTTCTCGATGCACGTACCTTAAGCATTCAACCGTGGGAAAAGAATATGATACAGCCGATAGAAAAAGCCATACTTCAAGCCAATATCGGTATTACTCCTCAAAATGATGGTCTGCAGATTCGTTTGTTTATGCCACCACTTACACAGGAGCGCAGAAAGGAATTATTTAAAAAAGCAAGTGCAGAAGGTGAACATTCCAAAGTTGCTATTCGTAGTATACGCAGAGAGTCTATTGAGCATATTAAAAGACTGCAAAAGGACGGATTAAGCGAGGATGCTGCAAAGGATGGGGAAAAAGATATTCAGCAGTTAACAGATAAGTTTATAACGCTTGTTGATAAACATCTCGATGCAAAAGAAAAAGAAATGATGGCTGTTTAATTGAATACAATGATAGATGTTATTGCTACGATACTGATTCTTTATTTATTATATAAACTGGTGTTTGATTTTATTTTACCGGTATCAAGAACCACTACGCAATTTAAAAATCATGTAAATGAAATGCGTAACGGGCAACAGGAACAAATGCGCACACAACAGCAAAATCAAAGACAAAATACTGCTTCAAGAACTAAGCCTGCATCAGGTAAAACAAATACTACTACTACCGACGGAGAGTATATAGATTTTGAAGAAGTGAAATAATCAAGTTGAAGAAGTAAAATTTTTATGCTCCCGGCTTTAAATTCTTTATCATCTTTCGTTGTGCCCTGCCCAGAAACTTCGTGGGTCACTCGCTTCATCTATAACAGTTCTATTCTGCCTTTATTACATGTTCCATTTATAATTCCAGATCCAAAACAGTTGCAGGAGGAATAAGATGTATTGTTTGCAATCCTACTTGTTTTGCTCCCTCAACATTTTTTAAAGTATCATCAATAAATAAAGTTTCCCCAGGATTTAAATGCTGCTTATTTAAAACAATAAAAATGATTCAGGATAAGGTTTCCTCAATCCTATTTCATGAGAATAATATGCTTTAATAAATAGCTTATTGAAATCATCAATGCTCATTCGTTCATGAAAGCTTGCAGTGAAAGCATCATAATGTATATCGAAATTGTGAAATTCTGTTGGAACATGGCGCTTATCCAAGCGTGGAAATTGAAAGCTCTGCAGATACACTCAGCGCTGCTATTGCCCGTAACAACCAGCCGATGATTGAACTGCTCTGTTCTTATGGCGCAGCAAGACCTGTTCATTTGCTGACATATATGGGTGATATACAAACAGTGGCTGCAGTTTTCGCTGCTAATCCTGCATTAGCCAATGATGCCTATGCACTGGAATGTGCCACAGGCCAGGGGCATGAATCTTGGTGCGTTTAATGCTGCGCTATCAGCCTGACCTCGCTAAAAGCATTGCCGTGGGCGTAAACAGTCAGGCACCGCAGGACACTGTTAAGTCGCGGGAACTCACTGAATACCTGTTTCAGCATGGTATGAATCCTAACCACCGAAACTGGCTGGGCATTACACCGCTCCACTTTTTTGCAAAGAGAGATGACACTGACAATGCAGCCATCTTCATTCAACACGGAGCAGAAGTAGATGTTATGGATGAGGAGTTCTGTTCCACTCTCCTCGGCTGTGCATGTAAATATGGTAAAAAGAATATGGTCAACTTCCTTCTCGATCATGGAGCCGATCCCAATCTGCCCTCGAATTCTTTATGGGCAAAACCACTGGCATGGGCTGCACGGCGGGAATACGAAGAAATCGTTGCACTGCTTAAACAATATGGAGCAAATGAATGATGATAAAGAACGAAAATTTTGTGTATTTAGCTGAAGTGCAGATAGCATCGCCTGTCGCTACGCTCAGTTCAAAGTCTGCCGACTATTTAAATTGCATTCCCCTGTCTATGATACGAAAAAACTTTTTTGTTTACAAAGTCGATTGCTTTATTTTCATTGCTCTCAATTTTCAACTTGCAGCTTCTGATTCAATTTCATTTTAAAACAATTTTTAAATGACGACAAAACATTTGAAGTCAAGGCGCTCTTTTATAAAAAATTCGCTTGGTGCAATCGCTGCATTTACAATTGTTCCGAGGCATGTACTTGGAAAAGGATATATTCCCCCAAGCAATCAGCTTACAAAAGCAGTAATCGGTGTCGGCGGAATGGGTCGCAATCATTTTCCTTATGCAGGGACACGTGTTGTGGCAATTTGCGATGTTGATAGCAATCATTTGAAAGAAGCTGCCGCCATGCTGCAAAATGATGTAAAGACATTTTCTGATTATCGCGAAGTGCTGCAGTTGCCGGAAATTGACATTGTGCATATCGCAACACCTCCTCACTGGCATGGCATTATCGCCGCCGATGCGGCATGTGCAGGAAAAGATATCTGGTGTGAAAAACCAATGACTAAAACGATAGGTGAAGGAAAACGTTTGATAAAAGCGGTGCAGCAACATGGAAGAATATTCCGGTTAAATACCTGGTTTCGGTTTACCGATAATTTTTATGGAATGGGAACAACCGTGAAGCCAATAAAAAAATTGGTTGAAAGTGGCTTGCTTGGGTGGCCTTTAAAAGTAACAGTGAGCCGCCATACAGGTTTCGACTGGAAGTTTTATTGGATTGGTAAAACAAACCTTGAAGTAATGAAACCGCCGCAGGAACTTGATTACAATATGTGGTTGGGACCGGCACAGTATAAGCCCTATAATCCGCATCGCGTACACCAAACCTTTCGCGGGTATTGGGATTATGACGGAGGCGGGCTTGGTGATATGGGACAACATTACATTGATCCTATTCAATATTTTTTAGATAAAGATGATACGAGTCCCGTATCTGTTGAAATTGATGCACCGCAGCAACATCCCGATGCAGTTGGAACATGGAGAAGGATCGAATATACTTATGCCGATGGGTGCAAAATAATTTTGGACGGTGAAGGAAAAGATGTGAATGTTCCTTACATCGAAGGTCCGAAAGGAAAATTATATCCTCACTTTGTTTCCGATATTCCGGACTTGCAAAAAAAACTTGCTGCCTTTCCTGATTCCGAGCTGCAGCTAACTGATTTTATTGGAGCAGTAAAGAATCGAAAAAAATTTGCATTGAATGAAAGCAACGGGTATCGCTCCTGTACCATCATTAACATGGGAAAGGTGGCTCTGCAATTGGGGCGTTCTCTCAACTTTGATCCTGTAAACCAGGTTTTCATTAATGATGAAGGTGCGAATCGTTTGATTGATCCGCCAATGCGTGCACCATGGATCATCTAAAAAAATATTTTGAACCAACTGATAGAATGGACATTAAACTTTTTTCCTGTGCATACGGACTCTTCAACGGTTTGTCCTTTGTTTTATCAAAAGCAAAAAATCCTTACATATTCATCTTTCAATTCGCAAGAATAATATCATGAGAAAAACAACAGCCGTCATTATTTTTTTAGCAATACATCTTTATGCCTCTGCACAGGATCAGCGTGCACTCTCAACAAAGATCGCCGACGTGCTTGCTACTATGCCAGCCCAGAATAAACAGCAATTGGATAAAAGCATGGAAGAGATAAGCAGCCTCAGCGAAAATGGAATTGTGCAAATGCTCGGCATGTTTTCGACACAGGGAAGCGGAGACAATACTGCTCTTGAATATGCAATTGGGGGATACTCATCTTATGTTATTCAGCCGGGAAAGGAACAACAACGGCAGATGGCTGTGCGTGCCTATTGCGCTGCTTTGAATAAATTACCCGATAACAAAAGCAAGCAATTTATCATACAGCAATTGCAGGATATCGGAAAAGATGATGCTGTAGCTTGCCTTGAAAAATACTTGCATGATAAACAGCTTTCAGGCCCTGCGGCAAGAGCATTAGCAGAGATTAGTACACCTGCTTCTGAAAAAGTTTTATTGAATGCATTATCAAACACAAAAGATTCAGTACAACTGTCATTAATTGAAGCATTGGGATATGCCCGTTATAAACCTGCCGTTTCATCTCTTTCATTAGCCAAAACCGAACAGCAGGATCTTCGCAAAGTTGTTTTGTATGCCCTTGCACGTATCGGTGATCCTTCTTCAGCATCATTGTTACAATCTGCTGTACAAAAAGCAAATTATACGGTTGACAACACGGAAGCGCTTGCTGCTTATCTTTTATTCCTGCATCAGCTTGCAGCAAATGGCAATAGTGCAGGAGGAGAAAGCGCGGCAACGAAATTATTAAACGATGCAAATGCTGCTAAAGAACTGCAGACCAAAATTGCAGCTTTGCGATTATTGGTTGACATCAAAAAGGAAAAAAGTTTACCGCTGCTTTACAAAGCAATGCAGGATGACAATATTGAATACCGTGCTGCTGCTCTTTCATTCGCATCAAAATTCAGATCTCCTGGATCAGATAAACAATGGCTGCAAACTTTATCTTCTGTTTCCCCTGCGGCACAAGTACAGGTCATCAATTACCTGGCTCAATCATCCAAGGAGGCATTGTTGCCGGCAATGCTTAATTTATTAAAAGATAAAAATAAAGATGTGCGGATAGCAGCAATTGCTGCGGCTCAAAAAACCGGGCAGCAAAATGCATTGCCCGACTTGCTTGATGTAATGAAAAAAGGGGATACAGATGAGATCGCCTCCGTAAAGAATAGTATTCTTCTAATGAAGGGCGATAAAGTAACAACAATGATTACAAGTGAATTGAAGAGTATGCCGGCTTCTGCAAAAGTTGCTTTAATAGAAGTGCTTGCATCACGTGAGGCTGATCATTCATTCAACGACGTGCTTGCACAGCTCAACAGTTCCGGTATTTCCGTTCACAGGGCTGCAGTAGAAGCATTGCCTTCTCTTGTTAAACAACAGGATCTTCCAAAACTTTTTTCTTTGCTGAATACTGCCAAAGCTGAAGATGTAAATCCTTTGCAACAAGCAGTGATCTCCGCTTCAGCAGAAATAAACGATACTGTTCAGAGGACGAAAGTGGTCATTGAAGAAATGAAGAGTGTTCCGAAAGAAAAACAATTGCTCTACTTTAATGTGCTTGCAGCAATCGGTGGTGATGATGCATTAAATGCTTTACAATCTGCGTTTGAAACTGGTGATGAACAAACAAAAACTGCAGCAGTTGCTGCTTTATCAAACGCAAATGGTGCGAAAGCTGCAAGAATGCTTTTGCATATTGCGGAGCCAAATAATGCCAATTATTCACAGGCGGCTTTGAATGGTTATATTGATATTATTCGCCGTTCTTCTTTTCCCGATGATGAGAAATTACTTATGCTGAAAGAAGCAATGCGTCTTGCACAAAATGATGCTCAAAAAAAGAATATACTGGAACAAACAGCGGGATGCCAAACCCTTTTAGCACTGCTGTTTGCCGGCAATTATCTTGATGACCTTGCTATACAACAGGAAGCTGCAATGGTTGTGATGAATATCGCATTATCAAACAATGAATTTACAGGTGATGCAGTAAGAACATTATTGAACAAAACCATGGATGTTATAAAAGGGCAGGATGCAGATTATCAAAGACAAGCCATCAAAAAGCATCTTGCTGAAATGCCTTCTGGAGAAGGCTTTGTGGCATTGTTCAATGGCAAAGATCTCACGGGCTGGAAAGGGCTTGTAGCTAATCCTGTAGAACGTGCAAGGATGAATGCTGATACACTTTTGCAGGAACAGGAAAAGGCAAACAAGATAATGAGAGAGGGATGGTTTGTAAAAGATGGCTTATTGGTCTTCAGCGGTAAAGGTGAAAATCTTTGCACCGAAAAACAGTATGGCGATTTTGAAATGTTTGTTGACTGGAAAATAACAAAAGACGGTGATGCAGGCATTTACCTTCGCGGTTCACCACAGGTACAGATTTGGGATACATCGCGCAGGGATGTTGGTGCAGAAGTTGGTTCAGGCGGTTTGTATAACAATCAAAAAAATCCTGCGAATCCTTTGGTGCTTGCTGACAATGCCATTGGTGAATGGAACACTTTTCACATCATTATGAGAGGTGATAAAGTAACTGTTTTTCTCAATGGTCAACTGGTAACCGATAATGTTGTTCTTGAAAACTACTGGGATCGCAACATTCCCATTTTCCCGAAAGAACAGATCGAATTACAGGCTCATGGAACCTATGTCGCTTACAGAAACATTTATATAAAAGAGTTGACAGGTTCGCAACCCTTTGTGTTAAGTGATGAGGAAAAGAAAGAAGGTTTCAAAGTTTTATTTGATGGCACGAATCTCGATAAATGGACGGGCAATAAAACTGATTATAAAGTGGACAACGGAGATCTGCTCATTGATCCGAAAGACGGCAATCACGGTAACCTTTTTACAAAAGAAGAGTTCGGCAATTTTATTTTCAGGTTTGAATTTCAATTAACACCCGGTGCTAATAACGGTGTTGGCATTCGTGCTCCTCTTGAAGGAGATATTGCATACACCGGCATGGAAATACAAATACTGGATAACGAAGCCGATATTTATAAGGACCTGCAACCTTACCAGTATCATGGCTCAGTGTATGGTGTGATTCCTGCGAAGAGAGGATTTTTGAAACCTGTTGGCGAATGGAATTATGAAGAAATAATCGCAGATGGCAGCAGGATAAAAGTGACGCTGAACAATGAAGTGATAGTAGATGGCGACATTAATGAAGCCAACAAAAACGGAACGATGGATCACAAGGAACACCCCGGCTTAAAAAGACCAACCGGACATATCGGGTTTCTTGGTCATGGCTCCGTTGTAAGATTCAGAAATATCAGGGTGAAGGCGTTGTAATTTTTTTGTGTTCGCACACCTTATGATAAAATAGCCCGGCTATATTTAATGCAGCCGGGCTATATGTTGTATAAGTTAAATTGTTATTTTAATTTTTGTTTGAATTGTGAATACCACGTTATCTTACCATTCTTTACCTGGTTCACATCCGCATAATTTGCAGAATCAATAAGCCCTGATTTATGCGTATCAATTTCCTTATACCAAACCGTAATATAATTACTGCTGTCTTTCAGGGAATGGTTTTTGCGCCACACACTCATTTCAATTGAAACTGCACTTAAACTGTTTCTTGCGGCATGCCAGGTGGGCATTAATGAATCACTGAGACCGTGGAAGCTGAAACCCTGGGATTCATTCACACTCATACGGTCATCCATGGTAGAGCGAAGTGCCTGCAGGTCTCCGTTTTCCCATGCCTTGTAACTGTTCAATACCAGTAAAAGATCAGAATCAGAAACATTATCGTATGTCTGTGGTATAACTTGCTTCATAAGGCAGTTTAATACTGCTTACAGCGCCGCCGGTGGTTTCGATTTTGGTATTACAGGCTATAAAAATGATAGCCAAAGTAAATAAATTGAAAATTAATTTTTCATCTGCATGCAGTTTTGATTGTAAAAAAATGATATAAAAAAAAATGGTTTTGACGGGATATGTTAGTACGGAAAGAAGACGAACCGTAAGGTAAAATTAAAAATCAACAGTTGCAATAACTATTTGAAAGTGTAGTGCGGCTTTCTCTGAAATGATAGCGGTATTGTTTTATATATCGCGGGAAGAAAATTTTTTATCGGTCAGCCCGGAGTATGGCAGGGAAGCTTATATGCAAACTTTATGTCTCATTCTCGCCCCTGCATTTAGGACAACAAACGAAGCCATCGTGTTTATAAATACTGTCCGCTAAACAAACGTGGGATTCATTCTGCAAAATTTTGTTGAAATGAACTTTTACATTATGCATATTCAATCTTTTATAAGGGGTATTTCTATTGGTTTTTTACTGGGAGTTTTGCACCTGCCAGTGACGCAGAAACAAGAAGAAAAATTTTAGCAAAAGGATGGGATATCAAAGACATGGAGAAGGACACATACGACATCGTTTTCAATAAGATAAGCCGGGTGAAAAATAAAGCAGGCGAACTATTAAACAAAGGAAAGAGAGAGTATTTTTAAAATCATTTCTAATCCCTGTCTGCCAACAGGCAGGATTCAAATCACATCAATCATTGGTTAACTTTTCTTCTGCCCTTTTGCCCATGCATCTCTTAATGTGACTGTTCTGTTGAATACTATAGCTTCTTCGCTGGTATCTTTATCCAAACAAAAATATCCTTTACGCAGGAACTGGTAACGCTCATCAAACTTTGCGTTCTTCAAAGAAGGCTCTGCATAAGCGGTTTTGATTACCTGCAAAGAATCGGGATTAATATAATCCTTGAAATCACCCTCTTCATTTGACGGGTCTTCTGCCCTAAACAAACGATCATACAAACGAACCTCAACATTGATTGCATGCTTGATGCTCACCCAATGCAATGTGCCTTTCACATTGATGCCCGAAGTATCATTGCCGCTCCTGCTTTCAGGAATGTAAGCGCATCTTACTTCAGTAATATTTCCGTTTGCATCTTTAATCACCTCTTCGCATTTAATGATGTATGCGCTTTTTAAACGCACCATTTGGCCGGGAGCCAAACGAAAATATTTTTTGGGTGGGCTTTCCATAAAATCCTCACGCTCTATATATAATTCATTTGTAAAAGGAATATCACGATATGTTGAATTCTTGTCTTCAGGATTGTCTTCGCTCCGCATTAACTCTACCTGGTCTTCACCATAATTCGTGATCACAATTTTTAAAGGATCAAACACCACCATTCTTCTCAATGCAATTTTATTGAGATGTTCACGCACACAAAATTCAAGCAGGCCAACATCAATCAAATTCTCTCTCTTTGCAACGCCAACACGATCACAGAATTCACGTATGCTTTCCGGCGTATATCCTCTCCTTCTAAAAGCACTTATAGCAGGCATGCGCGGATCATCCCAGCTCTCCACATGTTTTTCATTTACAAGTTGCAACAGCTTGCGTTTGCTCATCACTGTATAATTCAAATTCAATCTTGCAAACTCGTATTGACGTGAAGGAAATATTTCAAGCTTCTCAATAAACCAGTCATACAATTCGCGATGCGGAATAAATTCTAATGTGCAAATAGAATGTGTGATATTTTCAATCGAATCACTTTGACCATGCGCAAAATCATACATGGGATAGATGCACCATTTATCTCCCGTGCGGTGATGATGCGCGTGTTTTATGCGATACATTACAGGGTCGCGCATGTGCATGTTGGGTGAAGCCATATCAATTTTTGCACGCAACACTCTTTCACCATCCTTGTATTTCCCTGCACGCATTTCATCAAATAATTTCAGGTTCTCTTCCATAGTTCTGTTGCGATATTTGCTTTCAATACCAGGCTGTGTTGGTGTGCCTTTTCGTGCAGCTATTTCTTCACTCGTACTATCATCTACATAAGCCAATCCTTTTTTAATAAGCTTTGTTGCAAACTCATACAATTGCTCAAAATAATCACTTGCATATAATTCATTTGCCCATTGAAAACCCAGCCATTTTATATCTTCTTTGATGCTTTCAACATATTCTGTTTCTTCTGTAATTGGATTTGTATCATCAAAGCGCAAATTGGTTTTGCCACCATATTTCAAAGCCAGTCCAAAATTTAAACAAATACTTTTTGCATGACCAATATGCAGATATCCATTTGGCTCCGGCGGAAACCGCGTTAAAATAGTTTTGTATTTACCGCTTTTAAGATCCTCTTCTACGATCTCTTCAATAAAATTTAATGACTTTTCTTCGCTCATTCGATAGCTTTTGTAATGCCGACAAAAATAAGGAATCAGTTGTTAAAGCATTTTATAGATATTTTTGGGACGAGCTGAAGAACATAATGGCATCGTCGGTTGTGTCACTCCTCCTATGTAAAGGTTTGTGCTGCATGAAGTGACCAAAAGTCCAATAGCGCCCTGGTTTGAGTTCTTATGCATTTGCATGCATTTAAAAAAAGTTAAGAACCTCCTGACTGATATGTAACAATGTTTTATTTCATAACG
>WNGE01000286.1_pt1 | contig 65060 bp, 55 predicted proteins | sample 5400651 | NCBI WGS metagenome assembly WNGE01 (sample SAMN13153370, study PRJNA577476) | soil metagenome | isolation source: 60 cm soil or saprolite under grassland replicate 2 | place: USA:California | collected 2016-06-15 | reverse complement strand
GGCGTGTCGCGGTTGGCCTGGCCAAGAATTCCCGCAGCCCGGCGCTCGCCGAGCGCGCGGGCGAGAGCGTCGCGGAGCCGCTGGTTGTCGGCCTCCAGATGGCGGATGCGAGTGGTGGCCGCTTCCAGGCGGCGCAGCAGCGACGGGTCGGAGGCGCGCTGCCGCTGCGGCGGCGAGGGGGCGGGATGCTGCTGGCGGAGCCGCTCGATCTCGGAGCGCAGGTCCTCCTGGGTGTGGAGCCAGGAGCGCGCGACGCCGGCCTCTCGGGCGACAGCGTCGAAGCTGATCCGCTGGCCGGTGGCGTCCATGTGCCGCAGCGCGGCGATCGCGCGCTGGCGGGTCTGCTCAGCCCGTCGGCGGGCTGCCGCGACGATGTGGTGTGAGTTGTCAGCCTGCATCGGCGGCACCGCTTTCCTGTGTCTTCTCGATCTCGCTGATCATCCGGTCCAGGCTGGTGAGCACCTGCTCGTTCATCTCGGCGACCCGGGCCTGTCCCTTGCCGCTGGATACCTCGATCAGGGTGAGCGTGCGGTGCCGCTGCTCCCGCAGCTCGGGCAGGAACTCCGGCCCTGAGACGAAGACGGGGCAGGTCAAGCACGCGTTGACCAATGGAACGCAAACCGTCATTGCTTGACACTGCCTCCTTTGCCTGGCCGCGGCCTCGCGGCGACCGGTCCCGCTTGCCGGTGCGCAGCGGCGCCGGGGTGGCGGTGTCGTCGGGTGGGTTCTGGTCGAGCGGGATGCGCAGACGTAGCTCGACCTGCCAGCCCTGCACGCGTACGTCCTCAAGCATCAGGCACAGCAGCTGCTGGCGGCCGGTGAAGTCGAGCCGGTCCAAGCCGGCGAGTGCCCGCGCAGCGAAGGCCTCGATGCGCTGGCCGAGGCGATTGTGCGCGGTCAGCTCGGTCCGCTGGGCGGTCAGGGCCTGGCGCTCGTCATCGAGGCGCCGGCGGCGGGACTCGAGTTCGGCGGCCCGGCCGGCATGGCCGGTTCAGTGCCCTAGTTGATCATGGTTGGCGTGGTGGCAGGGAGGTGACCCGGGCTGTGACGGTGGTGACACCGCGATCAGGTTCTGATCTTGAGTATTACCTGAACCGGGCCGGTGGGGAGAAGACCGCGGGCGGGTATTACCTGAACGCCGCGCAGCAGGGCGAGCCGCCGGGCCGGTGGTTCGGCCGGGGTGCCGAGGCGCTCGGGTCCGCCGACGGGCAGATCGTCGAGCGGGACCCGTATCTGGCGGCGTATCAGCAGTCCGACCCGCAGACGGGGGAGCAGCTGGGTCGGGCACCGAACGGGTACCGGCGCTATTACCAGATCCTGGCGGGCAAGCTGGCGGCCGAGCCGCACGCCACCAAAGAGCGAGAGATCGAGCTGGAACGCGAGGCGGCGCAGGAGACCCGCCGGTCCTGGCTGTACACCGATATGACCGTCGCCCACAACAAGAGCATTTCGGTGCTGCACGCGTCGTTCCGCGAACAGGCCCGGCGGGCGCGGCTGGCCGGGGACAGTGAGCGGGAGGCGTTGTGGCGGGCGCGGGAGGAGCGGGTGCAGGAGATTCTGCAGGAGGCCAACCACGCCGCTTTGGAGCATTTGCAGGAGCATGCGGGGTTCACCCGCACCGGGTATCACGGCAGACGGATCGAGGGTGTGGAGCCGGGCCGGTGGGCGCGCGCCGGTTTGGCCGAGCCGTGCCCATGCGGCGGGGGGTCGCTGGCGGGTTGTGTGCGGCGGAGTCCGCCGTGGCGGCGGCGCTGGTTGGCCTGCGCGGATGGTTCGTCGGGGTGCCATGTGATTATCAGATCCCATCGTGGCCATGCGGCGGTACCGCGAGTCGGGCGGCACATAGTCCGCTGCTTTTGTAGAAGCCTCTCAGCGCCGATCCTGATCATGCCGAATACGTGCCCAGGTCCTGTCCGCGGGTCGCGTCTCGGCAGGTCAACCGGGTTTCCTTACCGGTCTTGAAAACCGCTAGGGCCGGTGACGGTCCTCGTGGGTTCGAATCCCACGCCCTCCACTCACGGCGCTGACATGGCGCGTGACCTGCATTGATCGTCCATTAGCCGTCCTTCGCCGTGTCCGGCCGTTCCCGGTTGTTACCGGTGATTGACGGCTATCCACGAAACCACGGCGAAACGGCTCTCACCGCGAATCGCTGTCCTCGCCACCGTGCAGCGCGTCGTCGATGCGCCGGTTCCACAACGGTGCGTCGCCCTCAATGCAGCCCGCGTAGACGCGAAGCAGGACTTCCACGCCGTGCCCGGCGCGCCGGGCGACTTCCGGGGCCGGTACTCCGGCGTTGAGTGCGAGCGTCACTCCGCTGTGCCGAAGGTCGTACGGTCGGCCCGCGAGTGGCGAGCGAGCCTGGGAGGCTGTCAGCACCTTGATGCGGGCTTGCCGCCAGATCCGGCCGTACGTGCTCTCGCCGAGCATTCCGCCGCGTGCGGCTCGGAACAGCTGTCCGTCCGGTGCCGTGCCGAAGCGTTCGAGGTGGCTGCGGATGAGCTGGACGAGTTCAGGAGGTATTGGCAGGGGCCTGGTCGTCTTCTTCGCGCGGTGCTTGAGCTGCCGTTCGTCGCGCGTTGTCCCGGCGTCGGTCCATTCGGCCCCCGCGTGCGGCGCGTTTCCGCTAAGCAGCAACTCTCCCCATCCAGTGTCGGGCAGGTTGATGCAGTCCGTGTTGCTCAGCGAAATGGCTTCGCCGCGCCGCAGGTAGGCGTAGTACAGGCAGCCGAAGAATGCCGTCAGTTGTGGGTGCTCCGCCTCGACGGCAGCGAGGAGCGCCCGCACCTGGGCCGGGCTTGCGACTACGCGCCGGTCCACCTCGTCAGCGACTCGGGCCGCCTTCTATCTGACCTTGTCGATCGGGTTGGCCACCAGTATGTCCAGCTCGACCGCGTAGTTGAGTGCACCATAGAAGACGGCGCGTTTCCGCGCGACCGTTGTTGCCGCGGCGGGCCTGCCATCCATCGTCAGCGCGAGCGTGTCCAGCGCATGCCGGATGATCCCAGCGCGCTGGTCCTTCTCTTCGAGCTTGACCACCTTGACCGAGTTATCGCACACCCACGCCAGCGCCGCGGCTTGTTCTGCGTCGAGAGTGATTGCTTCGCGGTGTGCGGTGTGGAAGGCCCAGCGGTACAGGACAGCACGCAGCGTTTTAGGCTCCGGCACGCGGCTCGTCGTCACCATGGCAGACGTGACCGTCGCAAGAGCGTCAGCAATCCCCCTGCGCGTCTTTCCGGCGCTGCGGGCCCATTTCAGGTCGACGAACCGGCAGGCCAAGTCGAACCAGGTGATGGCCTGCTGTTCCCGCGCGAGCGACTCGGGCAGGCCCGTCGCGGTGTCGAAGCCCTCCCCCTTTCGCGCGGCCTGTATGAGCAGGGATCGAAAACTGTCGGCCTGCGCGTCGTACTCCAACCATTTCGAGAATAGTTTACCAGCCACGACCCAGCGCACGCCATGCGAACGCTTGCGGCCCTTCTTCTTCGGCAGATGGGCGAGCTTCCAGAACTGCACATCATGGGAGAACCCCACGTTCAGCTCGCCTCAGCGACCTGTACACGGGCCGCAAGCCACGCGTCGAGCGCAGCCCGGCGAACGCGCAGTTGGCCATTCGGCAGCTTGATGCACTCCGGAGCCGTGCCCAGCACACGCCACGTGTCGAACGTGCTTTCGAGCCTGATCAAGTAGCGCGGGTGCGGCACCACCTGGACGGCGGATGATTTAAGCTTAGAGGGTTATTCAAAACCCCATGTGAGCGAGCAGAAGAACAATGCGCGTGCGGCATCATACGCGTCACGGTAGGTGCGGTACGGGCGGCGGTAGTCAGTGTGGAAGATCCGCCAGGGCTTAAAATGCGCGACAAGCCTTTCGACTGGCGCCCGCAGCGACGAGACATCGGCATTGTATTCCTTTTCCCATGCGACAAGCTCGCCGTGCGGCGGTTTCTTGCGCGGCGTGTCCAGACGATCTCCGCGGCCGGCGTGCCGGCGAACGCAGCTGCGTCATGGGTTTTACCTGGAAGGGGATCAGAAATATAAATCGCATTCCCGTCAAGCAGGCACACCAGTTGCGCGTTGAATCCAGTGGTGCCGTGCTTGCGGCTCCACAACTCGTCGTGATCGGCGTAGGACCAGCAGGGAGTGATGGTGCCATCGACCAGGCACACCCGGCCGTTGGCCATCTCGATGGCGTCTTCCGCGGCCGGGACGAACTCCTCCAGGACCGCCTTGACGACCGGCACGAGTGTTGTCACGATCCGCGATACCGTCGGCTGCGAGACGTGCCTCATGTCGCCCAGGAATTCCTGTGTGCTGTTCTGCCGGAGATACATGCACGCGATCTCCATCGCCGCATACAGGCCGCATGATTTCGGCCGCCCGGTTCCTTTATTCCACGGCTCTGCAAGCGCTTGGTGGACGAGGCAGGCGAGTTCCTGCATCTGCGAGGGCATTAACCTGTAGTACGATAGTATCGCAACGGTTCTCCTGGACGCGGGAATTCTTCGTAAGGAACTCCCCATTTTCTCAGGGGAACCGTTGTTATTTATGGCGACACGCCGGGGCTGAGATCATCCAATTATTGAGGGTTTTGAAGCAAGGGGGAAGAGCGGCGGCCACTCACAATCGTTCGCGTCGGACCATGCCCAGATCACCCCGTGCCTGACGATCGCCAGAACCGTGCTGCCGATCTTCCAAGCTGGTGGCGCGCTAGCTGGGCACTTATAACACACGTTCGCCCACATGTGGCGCAGGACACGCCGTGATCTGCTGATAGGTGACTAGAGAGAGTATGTCTCCTTTGTCCTCTAGCCTTCCACTCGACAATCGCAGATGGGGCTGCAGCACCTCGGAGATCCGACAGCTGTAGCGCCAATGATTCATCGAGCGCATGAGAGGGTCCAACGTGGTCAAGACTCCGAGAACGAAAGAGCAGATCTTTGCGAACACACGCGAGATGCTGTCCATGGCTGAAACAGGCGTGATGGACGCCACCGGCAGAGACCCGCGGCGACGTCGGGCTGGCCTCATGAACCTGTTCACGTACGGCAGGAGCGTGACTCTCGCCATCCAGACCATGAAGCACGTAGACCCGGAGTTCGAGAACTGGTGGAAGCCCTATCAGGCGGCGATGGCGTCGGATTCCTTGATGAAATACTTCAACTCGGCTCGTACGAACGTGATCCATGAAGGGCAGTTGTCTGCGCACACTGTGACTGTGATTGGCGCGCACGGGCCGGTAGATATTGGTTCCTTGATACAGGAACTCAACAAGCATGCTCCGCCAAATACTATTCGGACATTCTTCGGGGAAAACAGGACGGGCGGAGACGGTTGGGAGGTGCAGATGCCTGACGGGTCGGTTCAAAAAGTGTACTTCGATCTTCCAGCAACATTCGACGTCAAATCTGAGCTTCAGCTACCTGACCCTCCTACAGAGCATGATGGGCAACTCATAGCTGACACGTCAATCACCAACCTGGGTGCGCTCTACCTCAGTACACTCAGACGTATCGTCGGCGAGTTTGAGACCCGGTTCGGGGCCAACCTGTAGGGCAGTCACCGGCGGATCGCGATCCAGCGGTCGAGCCTCCGAGCACGGTCGGCTGCGGCGGCTGCCCGGTGTCCCCAATACCGCGGCACTCGGTCCCTGCACCGCCTGGGTGATGGTCCCGGCCGAGGCGGACACTGCGCCCGCGATCACAGCACCCGGCATGGCGAGCGCGCGCAGCGCTGTCACCCCCATCAAGCGAGATCGCAACAACCGTTCCTATGTAGACGCGCGTGAGGGGCAGAACAGGGTTAGGAGAGGCCAGTTGGAGCTAGCTGCTGCAAGTGTGAGCTTGCGTCTAGGCTGGTCAACGCTTATGCGGCGCGTATAGGAACCGGGTGGCGTTCCATCAAGAACACCGGTCAGAACCGCACGCTGTTCGTGCTCGACGCGCCAGGATCCGCCGCAGATTAGTGACGGCTCGGTGCAGCGGATTTCGGCGGATTTCGGCGGACAGCTGCGTGTGGCCTGGCCTGCGCTGACCTGGGGTTGGGTGGGTTTTGCATCGAAGCTACGGATCACAGGGTCCCGAGGCGTTGGCGCCGGGCGCGTCGCCTTCGCCGGGGTGGTTGTCGGTGAGGGCGCGGCGGCGGGCAAGGGTGTCCTGGTCCAGGTCGCGGGCCGCCTGCACCTCACCCAGGCGGTAGAGGTCGTTGGCGAGGTTGCTCGCCGTGCGCAGGGTGTCGGGGTGGTCGTCGCCCAGGGCTCGGCGTTGTCGTGCCAAGGTGTCCTCGTCAAGATCGCGGGCAGCTTTCACCTCGCGTAGCTCGAACAGGTCCTTGGCGAGGTTGCTCGCCGAGCGCAGGGTGTCAGGGTTGTCGGCACCGAGAACGCGGCGACGACGTTCGAGAGTTTCTTTGTCCAGGTCACGCGCTGCCTGCACCTCACCGAGCTGGATCAGGTCATTTGCGAGGTTGCTGGCCGAGCGCAGAGTGTCAGGGTGATCGGCGCCGAGGACGCGCAGCATCCGAGCGAGAGTTTCTTTGTCCAGGTCACGGGCCGCGTGCACCTCACCCAGCTCCCGCAAACCGCTTGCGAGGTTGCTGGCTGACGCCAGGGTGCTGGGGTGGTCGTCGCCCAGAACCCTGCGCTTTCGGGCGAGGGTGTCCTGGTCCAGGTCACGCGCGGCCTGCACCTCGCCCAGCTCGCGCAGACCATGGGCGAGATTGTTCGCCGACGCCAGGGTGTCGGGGTGGTCTTCGCCTAGGACACGGGACTGCCGGGCGAGAGTGTCTTGGTTCAATTCGCGGGCGGCCCGGACCTCGCCCAACTCATGCAGGCTGTGCGCAAGGTTATTCGCCGAGTTCAGCGTGGACGGGTGGTCATCGCCATAGAGGCGCCGTTTCCGCGCGAGGGTGTCCTCATCGAGCGCCCGGGCCGCTGAATGGTGGTTCATCTGCTGGAGCGCTCGCGCCAACCGGCTAGCTGCGGTCAGGGTGTCGCGGTCGTCGGCGCCGAGCCGGTCCCGCCACTGGTGGTACAGGTCACAGGAAAGATCGTGGCAGTTACGAGTGTCAGCACGTCTTAGCAGGTACCAGGCGGCATCACAAGCCAGTCGGCGGATAGCAGCGTCCGCCGTGGTGGCCGGACTGGCGGCAAGGAGGTGGGGCAGCAATTGCGCCCACGCGCGCCATGTGGTCGGGTCCTCTCCGTCGCCGGGATGGTTGGCCGCCAGGACCGCGTCCGCGTGGGTGCGCATGTCGGCCGCTTGCTGGGAGTCCAGCTGGTCGCGCAGGATGGCCTGGGTGAGCGGGTGCAGTTGGAGCCCACGGCGGTCGACCCGCGCCAGCGCGCGTCGGCCGATCAGCGAAAGCAGGCGGCCGAAGCTCACGGGATCGGCGGCCCGGCGCGCCAGCACGGCGGGTAACTGGCCGGCGGCACTGGCGAACCAGGCCGGCGGTAACGGCTCCGATGCAAGGAACGCGCACAGCGTGACAAGCTCCGCGGCAGCGGGGTCATCGGCGGCGAGTTTCTCGGCGGCCAGCCGGGTCGCCGCCGCCAGCGACAACGGGCACAACGCAGGGCGGCCCTCGCTGAGGATCGCATCGGCGCGGGTACCGAGCAGCTCCAGGTAGCCGCGGATCGCTATCCCGGTGACAGACAGGTACCCCGCCGCCTGGGCCACCGCCAGCGGCAGATCACCCAGTGCCGCAGCGAGCCGGTCCGCGTCACCGTCCGTCAAGCCTGGCACCCGGTCGCGCAGCACCGCCACCGACTCCGACCGGGCGAACACGTCCACCTCCACCGGCACGGCGATGTCGGCCCAGCCGCCCGCCCGTGAGGTGATCAGCACGTGCCCGGTCGCGCCGCCAGGCAGCCACGGCACCAGATCTTCAGCACTCTCGGCAGTGTCGAACACCAGCAACCACCGGCCCCTGCCGCGCAGGTCTGCCAGTGCCGCCCGGACCGCCACCGGCGTTTCCGCGCCGGGAAGCGCACAGCCTAGCTCCGCCGCGAGCGCGGCGACCTGCTCGCCAATCAAACCCGGCTCCTCGGCGACGATCCACCACACGGTGTCGTAGTCGCCGGCGAACCGGTGCGCATACTCCGCCGCCAGCTGCGTCTTACCGACCCCGCCCATCCCCTGCAGCGCCTGAACCACCGCACGGTCTCCCGACAGCAGCCGCTCCCGCACCGCGACCAGCAGCCCATCGCGCCCAGTGAACCCCGGATTGCGTGCGGGCACGTTCCACACTCGCGGCACACTCCCTGGCAGCCGCGGCCCCGACCCGCCCAGCCGCGACACCGCACCTGGTATACCGGAGCCCGGGAACACTGGCCGGGCGTCCGGTCGGCGCGGCCCAGCTACCGCCGCCAGCAGCACCCGCCGCGCGTCGCCCTCATCGAGCCCGAACAAATCCCGGTAAACCAGCGGCCGCAACACCGCGGGAACGTCCTCCTCAGCGACCGGCTCGATCCGCAGTGGCACCAGCCGATGCTCGGCCATCCCCGGCACCTGCAGCACCGACGCCGACCATTCCCGGGTGGTGTAGCGCGGCCGCTCGAAATAGGCGGCCGAGAACAACGCCATCACCCGACTGGCCCGGTCCAGCGCGTCGCTCATCTTGGTGACGAAGTTCTCCCCGGTGGCCCAATCCCACACATCCAGCTCGATCGTGTACCCGGCCTCAACCAGATGCCACGCAACCCACTCCGCCCACGCCCGGTCTCGCCCCGCATGACTGACAAAAAGATCGACACGCTCCCCGCCCATGGGATAAGCATCCACCAATCCCCCGCGCGGCGGACAGCAAGCACCGCACGAACGCAGCCTTCGAGCGGCTGCAGGATCGCTTGGCAGAACCACCGTCCGGCAACCAGAACCGCGATGCGGGTCCGCAGATGATCAGATGGCCACCCAGGTTGCTCTCGCCCAGGGTGGTTCGGTTCACGCGCAACCACGGCGAAACGCCCAGGGAGCCCGGATGTGCCTGGAGCTGTATAAGCGCAGGTCACACGCACTACGGCTGGTGCGACGCCGCTCTCTTCATCGCGCCGCCATTGTTCGAGGTGGCTATGGCGTGTCAGCCGAGCAGTGCCGGCAACGTTGACGAGTGACAGTCCGGCGGCGGTGAAAGCTGCTATAGCGCTCCAGTCCACGGAGACAGTGTGGCGAAGGAACTGAGCGCTGGGCGCGACGTATGGCGGGCAAGTCACTGCAAGTCGGCCAAGTCCTCCGTCCTGGGAGTCAGAACAGGGGTCCGGCTTGGTGAGCCGATGAACCATAGTGCTGCCCGTGATCTTGCGGCGGTTGGCCGTGGCTTCCACGCTGCCCTCGCGGCGAGGTCGTTCGACGGCGGCGGACACTTGCTCGGGCCGGGTAGATGGCTTCGAAGAGCGCATCATCGCGAAGCTGGGTGACCGTGCGGTCAGCCCGACCGAGTTCGGCAACGAGCATGCGGCACAATGGCCCGAGGTCGCGGCAAGTGGACGCGGCGGAGGGGCCCGTCCCAGTTGCCGTCTCATTCACCTACGTGCGGGGGAGTCCACCAACGGCCAACGTACGACCTCAAGCTGGCGGATAGACCGACGGATCCCGACGGACACCCATGCTTAGAACTGAAAAGCGGAAAGGGCCGGAGGCGTCTGCGGCGCGGCCATCGGGGCTTATCCTCGGACCCGTGGCAGATGTCCAAGCTAGCTTGACCGGAGCGTTAGCGGCTTTTCTGGACGATGCGGTATCGCTCCGCAATTCGCTAATAGATGATGGCAAGTCCATCCACCCGCCTCCTGACACCAAAGCCTTCGCCACGCGATTGGCGGCGTTGCCGTCTGCCTCCGCAGTTGACCGCGCAACCATGGACGTGGCCAAGGAGAACGCATACCTGCTGCCAAGGCCAGGCAAGCAGGCAGATCGACGGCAAGCTGGCAGGGCCCTATCAGCTACGGCGCTCGTGGAGACGGGCACTGCTGGGTTGCTGCTGTCAGGCGAGGTAGTTGACGGGTCGGCGCTCGTGGCTCAGCTCGCTGCCTATCTCGCTGGGCCCCCAGTTCCCGTGTGGAATTATGCGATCACCAGCGGCGATATCTCGTTGAGCGCGCCAGTGCCGGTGGTGGACGACTGGGAACTGGTGACCCTCAGCCGCGAAGAGCGTTCCAACCTGGTGGGAGTACCGGCGGCAGCGAAGCACGTTTTGTGGCGCTCCTTCCGTCACGACATATATGGCGGGCTGGCGATGCTGCGCCGAATTGACCCGCATGGTCGTGCCCGTAGCGGGATCGTCATTTATTGGGAGCGGCCTGCCTGGGAACTGTGGCAGCCCTTACTGGCCATGAGCTTGTACCAGAATGCAGTCCTGCATCTATTGGCACAGTACGAGGTAGAGCCCGGAAGGCGCGTGGATGTAATCTTTGATCGGGTGTATACGGAGCCTTGGACACCGGATGGTGTCACAGAGGTCGAGGTCACTCGTCCCGGCGATTACGAGATTGATGCCAGCAGCGAGGCGCGATTCCGTCGATTCCTCGAACTGCTCGCACCGCTCCTAGCCACTGCCTTGGCCCAGCCCAGGAAGCCGACCAAAGCAAGCAAGAAGCGGGCGGCCAGACTCCGCCGGATTGCAGAACATTTCGTGACAGCAGGCGAGGAGGCTTACGGCGAAGGCGAAGTGCTCTCTGAACTCAACGCTGAAGCGGTCTTGCATTACGTCATTGCCCTCGAAGCAGTACTGACTGGGGGGGAAGACGAGAAAACCGAATTGACTCGCAAAGTAGTCCAGCGCGCCGCCATCCTCGCTGGCAAGGATGACCAAGATCGCGCAGCGGTAGCCGCCACAGTTCTAGCTGCCTATCGTGCAAGATCCAACTATGCGCATGGCGGTGAAGCCGGAAATATCGGATTGCCTGCCTTGCGGCGCGTTGTTCGTGACTGCATCCTGGCGCGGCTGATCTTGGGAGACCCGGTCGCCGATGACTGCACGCTGGGCAAGCTTGCAGACGCCGCTCTGCTCGATCACACTCTCCTAGCTGGCCAACTGCGCAGACGAATTGATGAATTCTGGGCCGCAGTCGATTCACCGTGAAGCCAGCGAGCCCGTCCAAGCAACTCTGAGCCTCGCGTCGACAGCCTCCACAGTTATAGTTCGCCATGCACGGATTGGCGGCTGAGCAAGGGACTGAACCGGCGGGCGGGAACTCTGCAGCATGATCGGCGAAACGCTCGCCCGGCGAAGGAGTAACGGCGGCCCGCAGAGAGCAGAGAGGTCTAGACCAGTACAGCGCAAAAGTACAACAACCCGCCCGTACAGACGGGGACTAGCAGGCACGTCCAGGGACACTGTCACGCCTGTGACCTGGCCAGGAGCAGGGGAAAGACACGGCTGTCCTGTTTCTACGGAACAGATGGTTTGCTCGGCTGCGTTCGGCGGACAGGATTCTTCAGTAGATGCACTGGCGGATCGTTACGATTGGTTCTCTCATATGTACTCTCTGACAGGTTGCGGAGGCTGAGGTTGTGACCGATAAGCAGGCATGGGAGCGGGCACGGCTGATTCCTGTATCGGGCATCACCGGCCCGGACGAGCAGGAGCGGCGAGGCGTCTCGGCACTGCTGGCGGTCATGAACTCGGTGCGAGAGTTCGGGCGGGCGATAACAGCCCCGCTCGGCGCCCCCGCTGGCATCCCGATGGCATACATCGAGGTGCCTTTCACCAGCGGTGAGAAGAAGCTGCGGCCCGATGGGGTCGTCCAGGTTAAGCGCGGTACAACACTATGGACTGTGCTGATCGAGGTAAAGACGGGCACGAACGAGCTGAAGGCCGCGCAGGTCGAATCTTATCTCGACGTGGCCCGCGAGCAGGGTTTTAACGCGGTCCTGACGATCTCCAATCAGCTGGCCGGGGCGCCGGGCGAGCATCCGCTGACTGTGGACAAGCGCAAGCTGAGGAGAGTCAGCCTGCATCACCTGTCTTGGAGCCAGATCCGCACCGAAGCCCTGGTCGAGCAGGGGAACAAGGCAGTCAGTGACCCTGATCAGGCGTGGATCCTCGCCGAGTTCATTCGCTACCTGGAGCATCCCCGATCGGGCGCAGCCGAATTTGATGACATGGGCGCTTCCTGGGTGGCCGTCCGCGAGGCCGCCCGAGGGGGCACACTCCTGCCTGCGGACAAGGGCGGGATCGATGTCGTCCGCCGGTACGAGCAGCTGATGTCCTTTGCCGCTATGCGCTTGTCCCGTGAACTTGGCGTGGACGTCCGGCCAGCGCTATCACGCGGGGACATGAAGGATCCTGACCGGCGGCTGCAGGCTGCGGCCGCCACGCTCGCCGAGACGGGCATTCTCTCCGGCGGACTGCGCGTCCCGAATGCCGCAGCTCCGATCGACGTCACCGCCGACCTGCGAGCCAGCCGGATCCGCTGCTCAATGACCGTCGACGCGCCGAACACAGGACGAGCCACGACGCGGCTTAACTGGCTGCTGCGCCAGTTGCGCGACAGCAAAGGCCAGGTCTGTATCGAGGCGACAGCTGTCCGCCAGCGCGGGAAAGGCGCAGTCAGGACACTCGCAGAACTGCGTGAGACACCGAAGCTCGCCATCGAAGACCCTGCTCGGGAGCTGCGAGCCTTCACTGTCTCGCTATCGGCTTACGCCGGAACCAAGCGCGGGAAGGCACGCGGCTCATTCGTGACATCGATCCTGGAGACCGTCGAAAACTTCTATGCCGACGTTGTGCAGCACATCAAGCCCTGGACGCCCCCGCCAGTGAAAGTCCGCGACGACGAACCCCCGCTCGCCGATATTCACGACGTGCCACAGCAGGCAAGCGCAGCAGACGCACGAACCGGAAATATCAGGGACCCGATACAGACCTCCACGCCCGAGTAGCCAGCTGGCATGGGATATGTGCGGCATAGCCATGCGCCGCCCCACCGACAATGCTGCGTACACGCAGGTCAAGAATCAGTGAGCCAACGAGCTGGCACCCTCTGTAAAACCGCGCCGCAAGACGTCCCGCCCTCCCGTGCGTCGCGCGTCTGGAGCCGTATGCCCCCAATCTCCGGACTCCCGAGGACGGCGAAGAGCCGGGGGCCACTGAGGATCGCGAAGAGCGGTAGTCACTCAGTTAGGAACCATGCGCCGCTGCGCGGCGCTACCGTGGGGCACGAAACTGGGTCCCTCGCGACGTGGTCTGGGGTGGGGGTCGCAGGTGGCGGGGGTCTTTTGCGGTGATCGGGCAGCGGCGGGCGGGCCGGAAGGTGCACTGTTGTGCTGACGCGCCGCCCGTCGTCACCGTTTGCGCTTGGACCGTTCGAGGCCGCCAGTTAGTTTGGCGCCGGAGCCCCTCGCCGGGGAAGCCCCGTTGCTGCTGCGTGCGCGTGTGTCAGTCTCCTGTACTGACCCAGGGCTCTGGCGGGCGGCGCGCCTGTTCCCAACTCGGTGGGGGGTTGCCGCTGCAGGAGGTGGCCAGGCGCATGAAAGTGATGTATGAGCGCGTCGCGCGGATCGACGTGCATAAGGACATGGTCAAGGTCGCGATCCGGTCCCCGCGCGGCTGGGCAAGGCGCTGGAATCGGCCGGCATCAAGCTCGGCTCGGTGGCCAGCGATATTACCGGGGTGTCCGCCACGGCGATGATCGACGCGCTGATCGATGGGGAACGCCGCGGCGGCGTGCTGGCGGATTTGGCGAAAAGGGCGGATGCGGGCCGCCGGGAAGCTGGCCGACCTGTCGATGGCGCTGGCTGGGCGGTTCACCGAGCATCACGCGCTGCTGTGCCGCCTGCACCGGGACCGCATCGGCGTGTTCGACTCCGCGGTCGCTGACCTCGACCAGCGGATCGCGGGCAAGGCCGCGCTGGCAGCGCGAGGCAGAGCTGCTCAAGACCATCTCCGGCTTGGTGGACGTGGTGACCTGGGCGTGGCTCGGCGAGATCCGCCCCGTGCCGCACCGGCACTTCTCCGGCCCCGGCAAGCTCGCCTCCTGAGTGAGCCTGTGCCCGGGCAACAACATCAGCGCCCGCAAGCGCAAGAGCGGCCGGACCGGCGACGCTGGGACCTACATCAAGCCAGCGCTGATCCAGGTCGCATGGGGCGCGATCCGGGTCCGGGGCCGGACCGGCTGCAGGCCCGGTACAACCGGCTGGTACGCCGCTTCGGCGAGGACAAGAACCCGGCCGCGAGGAAGAAGGCGATCACCGCAATCGCGCACACCCTGCTGAAGATCGCCTACCAGGTCCTCAAGAGCGGCACGCCCTACCAGGAGCCGGGCACCGACTCTACACCCGGCGGGAATCACCCGCCCAGCGCCAGGAATTCCTTACGCCCAGGTTAGGTACCACTTCCGGCCGTAGGTGGATGACGCTGCGCAGTCCTCGAAAGCGTGCGACGTGGCCTGCCACATACCGGCCTGCGGAATCGGTTTCCGGCAGGCGCCCGGAGCGCGTGCGGCCGACCCGCGTCTTGGCTCAGTTTGTGTCTCATTCGCTGCCGTCCGGTGCCGTTCACCACCGACCGGCCAGAACACTCGCGCAGTTCACGGACGGTCCCGGCCCCCGGTGCACGCAGGTCAACAGTGTTGGAAAGCGTGTTGGGTGCAAGCCCTCGCGAGTTCGAATCTCGCATCCTCCGCCAGGTACCTGCCCGCCGACGGGCCAGCCGCGTCCCGAGGAACATGAGCCAGTCGTGCCCCCAGAGGCACAAGTGCCAGCCGGGTCCCAAGGCACAAGCGCCAGTGGAACAGCGGTGGCACACCGGTGTCCTAAGGGACGAACAGCGGTGGGACACCGCTGTTCCAGGGCGAGAAGAACGATCGGGCCACCGAGGGGTCCCCAGGCACAGACCGCGCCGACTGCGCGGCCGCCCACATCAGCCCAGAGGCGCAACCCTCAACCCAGGCGGCCAAACCCCCGGAGCCCCATGCGGAGGCGGAGAGGAGGTGCCTGCTCGTCGCCCGGTACTCACCCGGGCGGCTACAACTCCGCATTGTCGCAGGGACGTCACAGGGTCATACCGGCAGCCGGATCGAGCGTACGCGCAACGGGCGCTCCCCCTACACTTCTGCTGGTGATCTTCAAACAGGTCGGCGAGGGACGCCCCTACCCTGACCCGGCCCTGAGCACTCGCGAATGGGCCAAGATCCCACCACGGCAGGTCCGGCTCGACGAGCTCATCACCACGAAGGCCGTGCTGGACCTGCACCAGCTTCTCGCTCGGGACTCAACCTTCTACGGTGACCTGTTCCCCCATGTCATCCAGTGGCGCGGAGACCTCTATCTCGAGGACGGCCTGCACCGGGCGCTCAGGGCGGCGCTGCACCAGCGTGCTGTTGTGCACGCCCGGGTGCTTGACCTTGACTCGGTGCCTTCCCCGGCCTCGGGCGGATAGTCAAACCCGCGGTGACTCAGCTCAAGTCCCGCGATCGAATCAACCCGAGCTTGGCACAAGAGCCGCCGAGTTCGTCGCGGTCGGCCTCGCGCAACCCCTGCACCCCGCCGCTCCCGCTGCCTCCGCCAGCCGCGGTGACAGCCATTCGAGCATCGGCGGGATCATGCTCCGCCAGGCCACCGCGTTGTGCGCGCCGTCGGCGGTGATGCGAAGCGGTGTCGCCGGGTTTTGCGTCCTGAGCAGGGCGACGAACGCGACCGCGCTTAGCACGTCCGCACGGGACGCACGGGCCGCGCCAACCCAGAACTGCGGAATCTCAATGCCCGCAGGAAGGTGACGCAACACATCAATCGGGGTGTTTTGCCTGCGCAGAGCCGTGTCATGGCGGAACGGGTCTACGTGCCTTATGACATGGAAGTACTCAACTCGGTCTGCCATCGGCCGGAAGTAGCCGCTCATCACGCCAGCGAACCCGAAGCGCCTGGGATGGCGCAGAGCAAGATTCGCCGCGCAATATCCGCCCTCTGAGTAGCCGGCGATGGCCCACGCACGCCCCGGGCGCTGCACACGAAGCCGGGCCGCGACGAAGTCCGGCACGTCGAGAGCGACGAAGTCATCGTCGGCTGCACCCCCGACCTGGTTGAGGCACTGCAGCGAGATAGCCCGGCCGCCGTTCACATCGGGCATCACGAGCACGACCGGTTGCGCACGGTGCGCTGCGACCAAGTCTTGCAGCGTGGTTTGCACGTCCAGCGCAGCGAGCCAGTCCTGGGGTTCGCCCGGCTGCCCGTGGATCAGCTCAATCGCAGGGAACCGGTAGGTCGCATACTGCTTCTGGAAGTACTGCGGCGGCAGATAGATGATGAGATTCCGCGCGATCCTGCTTTTGGCGCCGGTCACTTTCAAACCGATCTCGGCGCCACCAAGCGCGGCCTGCTGCGCATTGATTGAGCGGCCGAGCAGGTGGTCAAACTGCCGTGCGGAGTTCCGGCCCGCCGAAGGAACGTGGGGTATGTTCTGCACGCCGCGGTTGGTGAAATCGGCAAGAACGGCGGCCCACGTCTCGTAGTAACCGTAGTACTTATTCACCGCGGCCACGCCAAAAAGCATGGCGGGGATGAAGGCAAGGCACGCGGCGAGCAGGCGGAAGACGGGTTGCTTGGCGAGCACCGCCCACACCACCAAGGCACCGAACGCAGCCATGAGCAGCAGGAACAACGCGGTGCTCTGCGGCTCTAGCACGAATCTCCTCTTCCACGAGGATTCCGTCCGTTGCGCCAGGCGACCGGGCCGCACCGGCACCGGCACGTCATGTCCATAACGTCCCGGCCCCGTGCCAAGTGCCCGAGGCCGCCGATTCTGCTTGCACTCCTTCCGTTGAACGCTCACGGCATGGACCGCGGTAAGTCAAGCAGCCACAGCGCGTGTTGATGCGGCGTGATGGCGGTGGAGGTGGGATTTGAACCCACGGAGGGGTTGCCCCCTCACACGCTTTCGAGGCGTGCGCCCTCGGCCACTAGGCGACTCCACCGCCGCAGAGCCTACCCGACCGCCGGCCACACTCCGGCCCGAAGCGCGCGCACGAGCAGGGCGATGAATGCACCAACCAGCACCCTGGAGTGTGGTCGCTTAGCATTCAGCACCCACCTTGGGAGTCGCCACGAGCGCGAGCGCCGTCAAGTGATCTAGGAACGGCGGCGGCTGGCGAAGAACTCACGAAGCAATGCGCCGCAATCGGCGGCCAGCACGCCGCCGACCACTTCAGTTTGGTGATTGAGGCGCCGATCGCGAACCACGTCCCACAGCGAGCCCACCGCTCCGGCCTTCGGGTCGGACGCGCCGAAGACGAGCCTGGCCAACCGGGCGGCCGTCACTGCCCCGGCGCACATTGTGCATGGCTCGAGTGTCACCACGAGCGTGCAGCCAATCAGCCGCCAGCTACCGAGGGCCCTCGCCGCGGACCGAATCGCGACAAGCTCCGCATGCGCGGTTGGGTCGGTGTCGGCCTCGCGCCGGTTGGCGGCCCTGGCAAGAACGGCGCCGCCGGAATCCAGGATGACGGCGCCGACCGGCACGTCGGTTTCTGATCCCAGGCGGGCCTGCGCAAGCGCCAGCCGCATCGCCGGTTCCAAGCTGGCCGGATCACCGGCCGGGTCAGCCGAGTGCGACATCCAGTGCCCGTTCAAACGCCGCGGCGAATCCGATCCGCCCGGCGAGGCTACCAAGCACCTCGTCCGGGTACATGTCCAGGTTCCCGGCCAGCGCGCCAAGCTCCATCTCATCCACCCCAAGATCGGCGAAGATGGACAGATCGCCTGCGGGGAGCACCTGGTCGAGTTCCTCATCGTCTGGGACGGGAATGTCCAGATGGTCGAGTACCTGGCGGGCGAGCGGCCAGTCGGCGGCGGCGGTCACATCGGAAAGAAAGACCGATACCTGCGCTCCAAACACCCGGAGCGCGACGAAAAAGTCATCGCCGACCGCTGCCAAGCCGATGGCGCCACCGATGCTCGGCTGCTGGCGCAGGGCATGAATCAGGCCATCAAGGTCGGCGGTGAGTGCCACAGGGAGCACGTCCACTTCCCACACGTTGTCTTCACGGTAGACCACGACAGCGAAGTCGGTTGTGTTCGCATCCGTCATGGTCGGGCCACCGCCGCAGCGCTCATTGAGGAATGGTGCCAGATCAGCGCTCTGGGCGTCTCGCAGCCGCCCAAACAACAGCACTTAACAGCGTAATGTCGGCATCCGCTTTCATACCGTCGCGGCAGATTCAGCTAACCGACGAGCGAGGCAATGGCGCGAAGCCGGGAGCGGAATCGGACATCGGGGCCACAACCATGCCGGCCACGTCACGAGCCTGCGCAGGTAGGCTGTTGTCGACGCCAGAGTTTCGTTACTAGCAGCAAGTGGCAAGTTACTCTAAGTACCCAACGATACCGGCTGACCTGCTCAGCCAGGTGGCACAGACCGCCCGCCGCCCATGCTCAGCACCCGCTTTGCGGCGCGCGCCGACCGTGAACAGCACAAACCAGAGGATTACGTAAACAACGTGCATCTAGCTCCGTTCGCACATTAACGGTGCGCCACGCCCGTAGCCATTGGTCGGCAAAACACGTTGAGCTAAGCTGACGGCATTGGTTCGTGCACCTCACGTGCCCGGGAGGCGAGTGCCCGATGAAGAAGTACCTGGGATGGGCGGCCATCGCCTTCGTGCTGTTCTACCTGATCAAACAGCCCGACGGGGCGGCAGGCGTCGTACACAGCGCTCTCCACGGCCTTGGCGCCGCGGCGAGCAGCCTGTCTAGGTTTGTGAGCTCGCTGGTGGCCTGAGATCGAGATGAGACTCTCTGACAGCTCGAGACCCGGATGAGGCTGGTAACGCCGGGCGATACGGCTCCGGCATCGGTGAACAGGTACCTGCTACCCGGTGAGCGCCAAGTCATCACCGTCCGCCTGCATCCGGCGATCCTCCTCGGCCCGATCATCATCGTTCTCGTCGGCCTGGTGATCGCCGGGGTGCTGACAAGCAGTATCGCGAAGAGTAACCACGGTGCGCTGGATCTGATCTGGTTCATCTGGGCACTGCTCCTCGCGCGACTGATCTGGAAGGTGGCCAACTGGTCGGTCGACTTCTTCGTGCTGTCATCGAAACGGTTGCTGCTGATCACCGGAGTCTTCACGCGCAAGGTGGCGTTCCTGCCGCTGAACAAGGTGACAGACATGAGGTTCGAGCGCTCGATGAACGGCCGCTTTCTCGGCTACGGTACGTTCATCCTTGAGACGGCCGGCCAAGATCAAGCCTTCAGGGAAGTGGACTTCATTCCCTATCCCGAGCAGCTCTACCTCGAGGTGTGTGGCATGATCATGCCGGAGAGCGTCGCCGTACTCGAAAAGGAAGACGGCGACGACTGAAGCGTCGCCCCGCCCGCAAGCGTTCTGTCACCCCTTCCCCGGGGTTCGTGCGGCCGGATGCCGCTGCGCGCACGCGCCGTCCGGCCGCACGTGCCTGTCCGGGCCAAGGTAGGCGGCCAGCAGCGACCACGGTCAGCAGCCGCGCCGGCGCCGGTTTCGCCCGTTTGATCCTGAACGGCTGCCGCGCGCCGCAACCACCCCACGCCACTGCCGACGTTCGTGGGGTCATCCCCAAGCCAACGCTTTCCAGGCGGCTCTCTTACAGAACCCACCCGCCCTGGGGGCTTTGCCCTACTGCTGATTCTCGCGGCTTGTCAAGCTGGGCGGTACCGGGGAACGCGAATCTGTGGATAACTGACCGGCGGCGGGCGCTCGCGGGCGAGGCGTGTGCCACCCAGCGGCGGCCGTTCAGGATCAAAGGGGTTACCCGGGTGCCACTGGTTGCGCCGCGGGCCCTATGACACGTGCCTCGATGCGTGCGGCGGGCGCGATCGCCTTGAGGTGGCCGGTGAGGGCGGCAGCGGCGGCGTGCAGCCGCTGCGAGGGGTAAGGGTCGAGCCGCTCGAGCACGAAGAACGCGTTCGCCGTGGCCGGCGTGATCCGCGTCCGCAGGCACTGCCGCCAGTTCCAGCGGCGGCACGTCACGCCAATGTCGTCGCGCCAGACGACCTCGCCGTTGCCGACGTTCTCGGTCACCGGCTCGCCGTGCGCGCTGGTGTCGAACGACTCGCCGCCAACGGCACGGGTGAGCCGGGGTGGGCCGACGTAGGCGTCCAGATCCTCGCCGCCGATCGGCAGCACGTGGGTCACACTCACCGCGTTGTAGGCGTCCACGACACGGTTGACCCGCGGTAGCCCGGTGTCAGCCCGGCGGAGCAGCGCCTCGACCGACGAACGGGTCCGCGTCGGCTTGGCGCCGAACGCGCGGAACGCGTCCCGCCACGCGGCGACGTGCTCGTCGGCCATGGGGTCGGCGGCTGCCGCGGCCGCCGCGGTGAGCCAGCCGCCCGACCGATCATCGCTCGGTCCTCCGGTCAGGCCTTCCGCGGTCAGGATGAGCACCTGATAGTCGGGCCGCAGCGCCCAGATCTCGTCTGCCACCCAGATCCTGTTGATCATCGAGAGCCGCCCTCAATGCCGATTACCGCGCCGGGTGGATGTTAGCGGAAGTCACGGCTGGCCAGCCGGACGCCCGCAGTGGCGGCCACGCGAAGCCGCGCCAGGCGGTCGGCGATGAGATTGACGGCGCCATCGGCTCGTTCCAGGCGCCCATGCACAAGAAGAGCGGCCGTGTCCAGGGCGGTGCGCCGGTCCCGCGCCCAGACAGCAGGCGGGCAGATGACGTTGACCATCCCGGTCTCGTCCTCGAGGTTGATGAATACCACGCCACCAGCGGTCGGCGGGCGCTGCCGGTGAGTAACCAGGCCACCGCAGATCACGGTGGAAGGCGGTTCGATGATCTTGAGGGTCGCCGCGGGGGTGGCGCCCCATTCCTGCAATGTCGGGCGGATATGGGCGATGGGATGCGTGCCTGACGTGCCGGTGGCCCACAGGTCAGCGAGGGTCTCCTCGACCGGGGTCATGGCCGGAAGTGGCGGTGCCACCAGCCCAGGAGTGGTGCGGGGAAGCTGCCCGGCTCGGGTGGACGCCAGCGCGCCCGCGGCCCACAACGCCTCACGGCGGGAAAGCCCGAAGCAGCCGAACGCGCCTGCGGTCGCCAGCGTCTCGAACGCCACCACGGACAGCCGGTTGCGGCGGGCGAAGTCGTCCAGGTCAGCGTACGGCCGGCCGGCCGCAATCGCCTCAGCTTGGCCACTGCCGAGGTTGCGGACGGAGGCCAGGCCAAGCCGGATGCCCGGCCTGCCGCCCATGGGTTCCAGGGTTGCCAGGGCGTCGCTGGCGTTGACGTCTACCCCACGGACACTGACCCCGTGGCGCCGGGCATCGGCGATCAACGACGCCGGCGCATAAAAGCCCATCGGCTGGTTACGCAGCAGGGCAGCGGTGAACGCGGCCGGGTAGTAGTACTTGAGCCAGGCGCTGGCATACACCAGGTACGCGAAGCTGATCGCGTGTGACTCGGGGAACCCGTAGCTGGAGAATGCGAGAATCTTTTCGTATATCTCCTCTGCCACCTGCAAAGGGATGTCCCGCGCAGCCATCCCATCAAGCAGGCGCTGGCGGAGTTCTTCGATGCGCTCTGGCGCGCGCTTGGCGCTCATCGCCTGGCGCAGCCGGTCCGCTTCTGTGGGGGTGAATCCGGCGCAGTCGATGGCGATCTGCATCATCTGCTCCTGGAACAGCGGAACGCCAAGCGTTTTGCCAAGGGCGTCGCGCATGGACTCGTGCGGCAGCGTCGCATCCTCATCCCCCTTGCGGCGGCGAAGATACGGGTGGACTGAGCCACCCTGGATTGGCCCCGGCCTGATCAGGGCGACCTCGACGACCAGGTCGTAGAACTTCTCCGGCCGCAGCCTGGGCAGGGTGGCCATCTGAGCGCGGGACTCGACCTGGAACACCCCAACCGAGTCTGCCTCCTGCAGCATCCGGTAGACGGCGGGATCCTCCTGCGGGATCGACGCCAGGTTCCATGAGTCACCGTAGTGCTGTGCCACCAAGTCGAACGTGTCGTGCAGGCAGGACAGCATGCCGAGGCCAAGCAGATCGAACTTGACCAGGCCGACAGCGGCGCAATCATCCTTGTCCCACTGCAGCACGGTTCGGCCTGGCATCCGCGCCCACTCAACTGGGCACACCTCACCGACCGGCCGGTCGCAGATCACCATCCCTCCGGAGTGGATGCCCAGGTGGCGAGGCAGCCGCTGCATCTGCTCGGAAAGCCGGACCACCGCGTCGGGGACGCCGGCGTCAGAGGGAACAGGCTCGCCCGGCCCTATCTGGTGTGACCAGGCATCCTGCTGGCCAGGTGAGAACCCGAGCGCCCGCGCGGCATCGCGCAGGGCCATCCGGGGACGGTAGGAGATGACATTGGCGACCTGGGCGGCACGGCCGCGGCCGTACTTGCCATAAACGTACTGGATCACTTCTTCGCGGCGGCGGTGCTCGATGTCGAGGTCGATGTCGGGAGGGCCGTCCCGGCCTTCCGACAGGAACCGCTCGAACAGCAACCCGTGGCGGACGGCATCGACGCTGGTGATCCCCAGCGCATAGCAGACCGCCGAGTTGGCGGCCGATCCCCGCCCCTGGCACAAGATTTTGTTGTGTTCGCAGAACTCGACGATGTCGTTAATGATCAGGAAGTAGCCCGCGAACCCGAGGCCCTCAATCACATCGAGCTCGTGGGCGATCTGGCGGTATGCCCCATGGATCTTTTCTGCCTCTGGCGGGCCGTAGCGCCTTTGCGCCCGCTCACCGACCAGCTTGCGCAGCCACGACATTTCCGTGTGGCTCTCCGAGACCGGCCAGTCCGGCAGCTCGGGAGTGATCACATCGAAGTCGAACGCGCATTGGCGCGCCAGTTCGACCGTATGCCCGAACACGTGTGGGAACCGCTTGAGGCGCTCCGCCATCTCGGCGCCGCTGCGAAGGTAGGCGCTGCCTGACGCCGGCAGCCAGCCGTTCATCTCATCAAGGCTGGACCGCGCACGGATCGCCGCAAGCGCCTGGGCGAGCCGTGCCTGCGCCTGGCTGGCATAGTGCACATTGCTTGACGCCACCACCTGGACTTTCGCGCGCCCTGCCAGCTCGTACAGCGCGTCATTGCGCTCGTCGTCGGTTGGCTGATCGTGATCAATAAGCTCGGCCTTGACATTATCCCGGCCGAACATCTCGACCAGCCTGCCCAGCTCCCGCAGTGCCGCTTCCGGGTCCTTCCGGCCGTCCGTTCCCGCCAGCGCGGCAGGAACCGCGCCCTTACGGCAGCCAGTGAGCACCACCCAGTGACCACGGTGGGCCTCGGCGAGGCCGCCGATGTCGTAGTGAGGCCTGCCCTTTTCACCACCGGCCACCTGCGCGGCGCTGATCACGCGGCACAGCCGCCGGTACCCTTCCGGGTCGCGGGCAAGCACGAGAAGATGACGTCCCCCCGGATCAGGGACGCCGCTACGTGCCACCGTGGCGCCCAGGCTGAGTTCGGCGCCGAAGATTGTCTCCACCTGGAGGCCGGTTTCTTTGCCGCGGGCCGCGGCTTGGGCGAACTGAGGCGCCCCGTACATGCCATCGTGATCGGTGAGGGCGAGTACCCGCACACCGCGGCGTGCCGCCTCAGCGACCAGTTCGGCGGGCTGTGAAGCTCCGTCAAGGAAGCTGTAGCAGGAGTGACAGTGCAGCTCCGCCCATGGAATCTGGTGGTCTTGGCGCTTTTGTGCAGTTTTGCGGCTGTGCAGCCACGTCACCGGCCGGCGGCCTGCGGCTTGGTTGTGATCCGGGTCAGCAGAACGAGCGCGCCAGGTCAGGCGCCGCTCGAACTCATCCCAGGGAATCGGCGGGTTATCCCAGCCCACAGTCGCCGCGCCCCCTCCCTGACCCTTGAGCGCCCGTCGCTGCTCCGTCTCGATCATGAGGGGCCGCGATCACAGCCGACCGCGTCCTTTAGTCATAGCTGGCCTTTAGTCATAGCTGGCCTCGATGATCCAATGACCGGCTTCAATGGCTGCCAGCCATGCGGCGCCGTCCTGGGTGACCAGTTGGAACCTGGCCAGCCGCCGCCCGCGCGCCTGATCCCACCACTGCTCGCAGACCGGCCATGGCCCGGCCCAGGCGGTGATCTCCAGCGGTGATCTGTCCTCGATGACCAGCCTGGCAGGCGGAGCGGACACGGCAGCGCGCCCGGTAACGGTCACCAATTCCCCCGACGCGCAGGTCACACTGGCTGGCAGCGGCACCCGGTACACGGTGGCCGGCGAGGGGGCGGGAATGCGCCCCGGCCATGGGCGGTCCGCAGGTCGCGGCGGAGTTCGGATGTCACCAAACGGCACTTGCACGACTTGATCGCCAGGTCCGCGTCCGCCAGCAAGCACCGGGCGAGTCACCGCCTCATGGCCGAGCATGGACTGCACCCGCGCGGCGGCGCGCGCGGCCCGGTCGCCGGCAAGGGCCTCGCCCCACAATCCGAGTTGGCGGCCCTCGTCGGGCACCAGCTGGTCCGGGATCAGGCGCAGCGCTGTTACCCCGCCACGCTCGGCACAGGCAGGCTCGTCGGCCGGGCCAGAGGATGCGCCGGTGCGCCACCCGTCGAGCTGCCAGCGCACCCGTTCCGCCACAGCAAGTGACGACAACAGTCCATCGTGCCGCCACAACCGTGAGCAAGTCCCCCCATGCTCGAATCCCACCTGCACCTCAACCCGTACGCACGTCAGACCCCGTCCGGCCAGGTTTGCGCGCAGCCGGTCGGCAAGCGCCTTCCCGGCGAACACCACCGGCTCGGCCGCCACCGCGGGTGGGTCGAATTCCATTGCCGCCGACAGGTCAGCCGACGGGGAACGCGGGGCCAGTGGGCGAGGTTCAAGACCGCGGGCCAGCCGGTGCGCTGTCACACCATCGCTGCCGAACCTGGCGAGCACGTCATCGGCCGACAGCGCAGCGAAATCTCCGATCGTATGGATGCCTAGCCGGGCAAGCAGCCCGGTCAGCTCCGGATAATCGAGCAGCCTGGCCGGATGCGGGGCCAGGAATCGCGGTGTCTCGCCCGGCTGCACCACTACCCCCGGCTGATGGCTACGGGCCGCTAGCTGAGCAGCGAACACGCCGTCTGCGACCCCGATACGGCAGGCGAACCCACGATCCGCCATCGCTTGCCTGATCTTGCATACCAAAGCGTCCTCCCCCCCGAAGTACCGTGCAGGGCCGCGTGCGCCGATCGCGCACGTTCCGGGCCGCAGCACCTCAACTCGCGGGCAGAACGCCTCCACCGTTGTTACAACGGACTCGAAGGCCCGCGCTTCCGCATCGACGCCGCGAGCATGCACTATCAGGGCCGGGCAATGGCGCTGCGCATCGCGCAGCCGCTGTCCCCGCCGCACACCCGCTGCACGGGCAGCGGCCGAGCAGGCCACAATGTGGTCTGCCGCCACTACCGCAACCGGCGCCCCCACCATCCCAGCCGCGGTGGTCACCGCCCCAGCCGCAGCGGCCACCACGACCGGCCAATCCGGGCACCACACCACCAGCACCCGGGGCGGTGTACCGCCCGACGAGCCCACCCGTGTCCGCTCCTGTCCCTTTGCTGCTAGCTCGGCCGACCTGATGCCAGTTGGCCGATCCTGAAGATCCCCTCACTGCGCGCCGTACGGGTCAACCCGACGAGAGGCCTTCCACGATCTCCTGCTCTGCCACGTCCGCAGCGTTCTGCTCGATGACGGCGGCGGCGCCGTCTGGGCCCGGCAGCCACCACCACTGCGCGCGGGGACGAGCACCGCTTCCCCTGCCGCCCACGATCACCAGCGCCCGCCGACCGTTGATGCGCCCGTGACCGGCATCGACACCCACCCACTTGGGACGGGCCAAACGTAGCCTCAGGTGCGCCCCAGCCCAGCTCCCCGCCACCACGAGGGCGCAACGGCTGCGTCGCGCATGCGCGGCGAGCCTGCGTTTCACCTGGGCTGACGGCCGGTCAGGCGGGCGCAACAGCACCAGTTCACAGCCGTCGAGCAACGCGGCCACAACGTGCGGCCACCTCTGCCCTGGATCCGGCACCAGCAGCAGCCGGTCCAAATCCACTCCCGCGTCGGCCGCCGCTAGCATTCCCAGCTCTGGCATCCCCACGGCGGCACACCATCCCCCGGCTGCCGACGCTCCCGCTGCCAGCGTCATGCACAACAACCCGGACTGCTCCACCGCGATGACACAGCCACGCCGCAGGCCGCCCCGGGGGAGCAGCCCGCTTAGCGGCGGCGGCACCGACAGCGGCTCCTCATCGAGCTGATCTGATGTCAGCTCGCGCAACCGGATGGATGGCGTGGCCATGCTTCTACTATCGAACACGTATTCGATAAGGTCAAGCTGCCTGCCGCACGGGCCGTGGGGGCTACCCCATGGACTTGGCGCCGTCCAGCGACTCACGAATGATGTCGGCGTGACCTGCGTGCTGTGCCGTCTCGGCGATGATGTGCAGCAGCACACGGCGTGCCGACCAGCGAGCCCCGGGCTCGAACCAGGGCGCTTGCGGCAACGGGTGTGAGATGTCCAGATCGGGCATCGTCACCACGAGCTCGTCGGTTCGGCGCGCCACCTGCTCGTAGGTGTCAAGTATCCCGGCCAGGGTCTCACCGTCCAGCATGCGGAACCCTGCCGCGTGGTCATTCACGCTCCCTTCGTCCCAGCCCCCCAAACCCGAGGGCTCGTCGAGGATGAAGCTGACCCACTGCCGTTCGGTCCGGGCGACATGGTTGATTAGCCCGCCGAGGCACAGCTCGCTGACGGTTGTGCGTTGCCCGGCTTGCTCGTCGGTGAGGCCGCGGACGGTGTGGCGAAGGAAATGCCGGTGCTTGGCCAATGTCTGCAGCAGGTCGGCGCGCTCGCTGGTCGCGGTCTGGTCAGTTGTGGTCATGGTCTCCGCCCTTGATCGGTGCCGGCGCGCACAACGGTACGGCTCGCGTGGGACATTTCCGGGCGCGCGCCCGTTATATCCCTTGTGCGACACGATCTGTGAGCGTAGCGCCCACGGTCTCGTCGCGTTCTGGGCGCTCCAGCCTTGTACCATTTGGGTGTAGTGGACGCCGCACCCGTGTTGGAGTGCGGTGCCCACGGTGAGGGGAGGCAGCTGATGCGGTGGTGGGTCAAGGCGCTGGCCATCGGCGTGGGTTTGCTGCTGGTCTTTAGCGTGATCTCCGCGATCTTGCACCTGCTCTACCTGGCGGTTCTGGCGATCGCGATCGGAGCGGTGGTCGCTATTGCGATCAGGGCGCGCTCACGGTGGCGGGCGAGCCGCGAGGTCAAGTCGAGCGAACGGCAGGCGAAGGTGCCTCAAGCGCCCATGGCGCTACCGCAGCCCGACCCGCACGAGAGGGCGGTCTCGCTCCACGACGACGTCGAGGCAGAGCTGGCCAGGCTGCGGCGTGAGATGGAGTGATGATCCGGCCGCGGGCCTGATGCCTGCTCAGCCCGGGTGAGCTGACGCGCCGGGTCATGGCTGGCCGGGCGCGCGGGTCATGGCTGGGCGGGCGCGCCGGGTCCTTGCTGGGCGGGCGCGCCGGGTCCTTGCTGGGCGGGGTGGTCGGGAGTGCCGCCGGTGAGCGGTACCGCGCCCGATCGCACCAGCCCAAGCTGCACCACCTGCCGAGGGAAGAAAGCGTCAAGCAGCCAGTCGGCCGCGATTCGGATCTTGTTCGAGGGGACTGTCAGCAGGTGGTAGCCACGCGTAACTGCCTTGGCGGGCAAGCCGGACAATGGTAGACCGACCGGGTTCGCCGCAGCCTTCGCCCCGCCGAGGTCCACAACGAAGCCCAGGTCGTGATGCCGGTAAGGTCGACGCCGTGTCGTGCCGCCACCGAGCCCGTAGGAGGCGGCAATGTTGTTCGCGACAAGGTTGCCCTGGCGCTGGGCGTGCTGCGCTGTCATCGCGGTGAACTCGCCTGACCGCGTCACGTCGGGCACCGCCGCCGCGTCGCCGCAGGCGTAGATCTCCGGATGGCCGGGCACGGTCAGGTACTCATCGACGACGAGGCGCCCCTTGCCTGTCGGCAGTCCAAGCGCTTCGACGAGCGGGTCAGGACGAACACCCACGCACCAGATCAGCGATCTGGTGGCGATGAACTCCCCATCGGAGAGCTTCACCCCCTCCGCGGACGCTTGCTCGATGCTGGTCTCGGTCCGGATCTCGACGCCGCGCTGGGCCAGCACGCGGCTCGCGGTGCGGGAAAGCCGGGGATCCAGTTCTGGCAGCACGCGCGCGGCGACGTCAATCAGCAGCCAGCGCACCGGCTGGTCGCGCAGGCCCTGCCTGCGCCGCGCCGCGGCGCGGGTGAGCAACTGACCATGGCCGGCCACCTCTGTGCCGGTGTATCCGGCGCCGACCACCACGAACGTGCAGCGTGCGGCCCGTTCGTGCGGGTCGCCGCTGGCGTCTGCGAGCTCAAGCTGACGCACCAGGTGGTCGCGCAGGTAGAGCGCCTCGGCCACGCTGCGAAAGCCGTGCGCGTGATCGGCGACCCCTGGGATCGGCAGCAGCTTGTTGACGCTGCCCACAGCGATCACCAGTTGGTCGTAGCTGAGCGTCTGGCGGTTGTCCTCTGGATCGCGGACCACCACATGCCTGGCATCGATGTCCACCTCGGCGACGGCGCCGAGCATCTGCCGAACGCCGCGGCAGGTACTGGTGAGAGGCGCCGCCACCCGGCGCGGGTCGAGCGTCCCCCCTGCGACCTCGGGCAGCAGCGGCAGGTAGAGGAAGTAATCGGTCGGGCTGACCAGAACGATCTCCAGGGACCCCTTGGCCAGCCGCGCGAGCCTGCGGACGGCATGGAAGCCCGCGAATCCGCCGCCGACGACGACCACCCGCCGACGTGAGTCCGTAGTGCCGTGGCCATTCATGCGGCATCCCCTAACCCGGATTGGCGCATCCAAACAGGTCGCGCCTCGCGCATGGTGTGGCACGAGGCGCAGCCGTTATGGATGATCATGGGTTTGCACTTGGTCGGCAGAATCTTTGCCCATATGTGTGTGTTGGCACGCCAAAAGGGCAGACTCCTTGCGGTCGCAACCAGCCAGTGATCAACACAGTCAACGCCGCGAGGGCCGTCATGGCAGCCAAGCCGCGAAGGTCGGCACCTGACTTCCGAGGACGATGATGTCTGTATCCGTAATCGCCACGTTGAGATCGGCCGACTGGGCGGCGCGTGGCGCGTGCCGGGATGAAGATCCGGATCTCTTTTTTCCCATCGCATCCACGGGCCCGGCGCTCGAGGAGATCGCACGGGCGAAGGCCATCTGCGCACGCTGTCAGGTGCGGGCCGAGTGTCTCAGATACGCGCTGGAGACCGGTCAGGACTGCGGCGTGTGGGGTGGGGCAACCGAGCAGGAGCGGCGGGCGATGCGTGCGCGGCGCAACAGGCCCCTGATCCGAACGCAAGGGCTCCCGTCACGACAGCGCCCGTCAGGCGCCAGGCGGCGGTAAGCGCCAGCGGGGTTGCCTTCGGCGACCACGACGCGCCGAGCACGCTCCTCGGGGTCGCCGCGCTCGGCTACGCGGACCAACTCGTCGAGGTTGAGGCGGTCGCGTACGTGGGGGCGTGAGCGGATACACTTCGGTGTGCCGCATTGCTCTGGTTACGCCGTGTATCTATGGATTGGTCACGGATAGGAACCTCGTCACGAGCACGTACGTCCATACCCCCTCGCAACCGTGGAGACACGATGACCGCAGAAGCTGTCGAGATCCCCGGCTACGTAGCTGGCACCTGGGACCTCGATCCCATCCACTCGCATATAGGGTTCGTGGCCCGGCACATGATGGTCAGCAAGGTCCGCGGGCACTTCAACAAGTTCGAGGCCGAGATCGTCACCGCTGAGATCCCGCTGGATTCGTCCGCCACCGCGACCATCGACCTTGCGTCGGTCGACACCGGCAACGAGATGCGGGACAACGACCTGCGCTCGGAGAACTTCTTCGACGTCGCCAACCACCCGACCATGACCTTCCGCTCCACCGGCATCCGCCTCCATCACGGCGACATAGTCGTGGACGGCGAACTCACCGTCAGGGGTGTGACGCGCCCCCTGTCGCTGAACGTCGAGGTGAATGGCTTCGGCGCGGACCCGTTCGGCGGGCAGCGGGCGGGCTTTTCTGCCAGCGGCGAGATCAACCGCAATGATTTCGGCGTCAGCTTCAACGCGCCGATCCCCGGCGGCGTGATGGTCAGCGAGAAGATTCGGATCGAGATCGAGGCAGAGGCAGTATTGCGGAAGAGCGAGGAGTAAGCCGCGCCGGAACACGGCCAACGTCCGAGCGCGCCGCCACGGAACACGGCCAACGCCCGAGCGCGGACGCCGGTCCTTCAGCGGGTGGGTTTCCTCCAGTGCTTGCGCGCCTGCGCCTGTTCCCTGTGCCGGCGGCGCTGTTCAGCGCGAAGCCGGTCGGCCAGCTTCGGGTCGTCGCGGGCGGCGAGTCTGTCAAGCTCACGGCCCAGCTTCTGCCAGCTCGCCACCCTGTCCCGCGTCACGCGACCGTCGGTCACCGCGGCAAGCAACGCACACCCCGGTTCTGAGGTGTGCGAACAGTTGGTGAACCTGCAATCCGCCAGCAACCCGGTGATGTCACTGAACGCCCGCTGCAGGCCCTCCTCCGCTTGCCACAGGCCTACCTCACGAAGGCCCGGGGTGTCCACGAGCACCCCGCCGGACGGCAGAGGGACAAGCTCCCGGTGGGTCGTCGTGTGCCTTCCACGGCCGTCGGCGCGGATCTCGCGCGTGGCCACGTCTGTGCCCGCGAGGCGGTTGACGAGGGTGGACTTCCCCGCTCCCGACGGCCCGAGCAGCGCCACGGTGCGCGCGTCTGCGAGGTAGCCGTCCAGGGCCGCGAGGTTGGCGCCGGTTCGCGCGCTCACCGCGTGGACAGGCACGCCGGGCGCCGCGGATGTCATCCGGTGCACGACCCGCGCGATCGTGTCACCCGAGGCAAGGTCGGCCTTGGTGAGCGCGACAACGGGGCTGACGCCGCTCTGCCAGGCGAGCGCAACGTAGCGGTCGATGAGCCGTGGGCTGATCCGGCCGCCGAGCGCGACGACCACGAGCACGGTGTCGACGTTCGCGGCGAGAACCTGCGGATGTGGGTCCTGCCCCGCAGACCTGCGCACGAGCGCGGTCCGGCGCGGCAACAGCGTCAGCGACCAACCGCTTGAACCCGTGCAAGGGATCAAAGCGACCCAGTCGCCCACGGCGAGCGGTGCGCCCCTCGCGGCACTGGCACGCTGCGCCCCGGCCGCAGTCAACACCGTGCAGAAACCAAGATCGACACGCGCCACCCGGCCCGGCTCGCCCGCTGGGGCGCTCGCCGCTAGGGCGCTTGCCCAATCGCTGTCCCAGCCGAGGTCTGTCAGGCATGGCGAATGGGAACACAGCGCGTGTGAGCAGGATCGATGAGAGGGAGGTGAGGACATGCAGGCTCCTTGCAAGAGGCGCCCGCGCGAACGAGTGGGGTCTAGCTCACCGCACCGAAGGCGGGCGCAGGGACAATCGGACGCGGACAGGCCACGCCACAGGCCGACTTAGTCATCGCGCACACACCTCCCTTATGGGGCGGGAGCTCCAGAACACACCGGGCGCTGACCAGCGGCCGCTGGCCAGTCCTTGCTCACTGGACTTCCGACTGGAGACACTAGCTGACCTCGTCGCCCCGGTCGAACCAATATTTGCCGCCAAGGATCCGGCCGGCCGCCGATGGGAAAGAAGGACCAACGCGCGGTCGGAGCGCGTCCGCCCTCGATGCTCTCCGCAGCGACGACGCAGATATGCACGGCTGATTTTTTTCGAGTTCCAGCGCGGCTTGACTGCGCCTTGGCCCCGTTCGGGTCTATTACAGATGCAGTCACAGTCACAACGTACAAAGCTCTGGAACATGCATGGAGTCACGGCAAATCAGCGGTACAAGGCTTATAAGCTCCTCGATCGGGCTCGGCTGCCTCGGCTTCGCCGGCGCTTACGGTAGTGCCGACCGGGCACAGTCGGTGCTGGTCATCCGGCTAGCTCTGGATCTTAGGGTCACCTTCCTCGCGGTAGCTGACTTCTACGGCGGCGGCGCCGTGGAGCAGATAGTCGGCGATGCAATTGCAGACCGACGGGACGACGCACTGATCGCGACTCAGGGCGGGCTCCATTTCACCGATTCCGGACGGCCCACGCGGATTGACGGCAGCCCGAAATATCTTAAGCAGGCGTGTGACGCCTCGCTTAAACGGCTCAAAGTGGATCACGTTGATCTGTACACTCTTTCCCGGCCCGATCCTCGCGTGCCGATCGAGGAGAGCGTCGGCGGCATAGCTGCGCTGGTGAGAGCTGGAAAGGTGCGGCACGTCGGGCTGCGCGGAGTCTCCGCGGCCACGCTCCGCAGGGCACACGCCGAGTACCCAATCACTGCCATCGAAGGCGAATATTCGCTGTGGGAGCGGCAGGTGGAAACGGATGTGCTGCCGATGGCGCGCCAGCTCGGCATCGGCTTCGTCGCCTGCAGCCCTCTTGGCCGGGGCTTCCTCACCGGTCGTGTCACCTCTGTCCACCATCTCGCGGCTAACGACGCGCGGATCGATGATCCGCGCTTTAAGCCGGAGAGCCTCGCGCGCAACAGGAGCATGCTGAGTCGCGCCGAGGAGATCGCCGGTCATCACGATCTCGGCGTGGGGCGGCTCGCGCTGGCCTGGCTGCTAGCTCAAGGCAAGGACATCGTCCCGGTTCCGGCCGCGCGGCAGCTCACCCACCTGGAGATGAACGCCTCAGCCGTGCGGGTCCGGCTCACCGCGAACGAATGCAAGGAACTCGCGGCGGTGTTCCCGGTCGGCGGCGTCGCCGGCGCCGACGAATGGCGCGCCCGCAGGGACGCGGCGCTCGCATGACCCCGCTGGGCCCGAGCACCGCTGTCAGCGCTGGGCCACGGACTGCTGTCCCGGCTGGGCCGGAGCGCCGCTGGGTGACCTGCGCGTGCCATCCGGCGCGCGACGGTAATCGCCGCCATGCGATGCCGTCGGCCGCCGCGAAGCCACGCCGCGGCCACCATCGGGCCTGCGCGCCTCCGGCCTGCGCGGCGAGATCTGTGACGCGGCGACGGCCTTGTTGACCGCGTCGATCCGCGAGACCGCGCCGAGCTTGACGAAGGTGTTGCGCAGGTGACGCTTCACCGTGGCCTCGGTGAGCGACAGCCGGGATGCGACCTGGGCGTTGCTCATGCCGAGCGCGACGAGCTCGAGCACATCCCGTTCCCGTGCGGAAAGCGTGGCTGAGCTGCCGTCCTGGACGTGTGCGAGACTCTCCCGCGAGACGAAAAGCACAATGCGGCCGTCGTCGGCGTGGGCGCCGCGTATCGCCGCGACGAGTTCATGCCGGGTCGCATTCTTTAGCAGGTAGCCCTTGACGCCAAGGCCAAGCAGGTGGCGCACAAGTTCGGGTCCGTCGTACATGCTCAGGACCAGAATCTTGGTGCCGGGCGAGACCTCTTGAATCCGGCCCACCGTGGTGGTTACCTCGTCGCCAGGGATCTCCACATCCAAGATGACGGTGTCGGGTTTCTGCTTCGCCACAACCGCAACGGCGCTACCACTGTCCCCTGCGGCACCAACTACCTCAAGATCCTCATATGTTTGTAGGATCTCTATGAGCCCCTCGCGCACGAGCACGTGGTCTTCAACAATGACCAGCCGTATCACTTCACCCGCTGTGGGCACTCTGGGTCCCTTCAAGAGGAATCTGGATCTCTACCTGCGTTCCCTTGCCAGCGATGCTCGCGAGCCGGAATACGCCACCCAGCAATGCGACCCTTTCCTGCATGGACCGGATGCCCGACCCACTGTGATCAGGCTTTTCTGCAGAGAAACCCCGTCCATCGTCCTCGATTGCCGCCCGGAGCTCATGCGGCGCAATATCGATCAAGGCTACCACGTTGCGTGGCGCGCCGTGCCGTAGGGCATTGCGCAGCGCCTCACGTACGACCAGGAAAATCTCATCACGCACCTGATCCGATGCCCAGGTCTCATTACCGTTGACGATGATCTCCGCCGCCACATCCGTATCCCCGGCGGCATCCACGTACTCCCGTAGAGCCTTCTCCAGGCCATGCAGGGGCTCGACGAGCCGAAGGTCGGCCGTCAACTGCCGGATGTCGGTTATCACCTGCGCGAGCGCTTGCCTCGCCGACTCAACCCGGTTACCCGCCGCCACCGGGTCGTTTTCCCGGTAAATGCTGAAAAGCTCAAGCTGACGGTAGCTCACGCTAATACCGGCGCCCACCCGGTCATGCAGGTTCCTCGCCAGAAGCTGGCGCTCGTCTAGGTGGGCTCGGTGGATGTTGTCGATCAAGAAACTACTGTAGGAGGACGCGGCTTCACTGATCCTCAGCATGATGCTCTGATCAAGCGCGAGGGTGGCTTGCACGAGCGGTGCGTTTTCATCCAGCTCAAAACAGCCCAGCATGCCATAAATGAAGGCTGCGAAGAATTCAGTGGCGGCCTGCAACGATTCGACTGGGTGTACCCCTCGCGCGGCGCGCGAGACGCCAATGTTCTTCGCCAGCACCCGGTCACGCACGTCCAGGACAGGATCGTTACTCCGCAGGCTCGCTATGACCTCATCGAGGCTGTCGGCTGCCTGCGCAACGACCTGCAGCCGCGTCTCCTGATCCACCACGAGCCGACTGCGCCTGTCCGCGAGCCGCCGCACATATTCGTCCAGGATCTCTTGGCGGTGTGAGTCGAGGTACGATGCGAGGACGGCAGCAGAAGGCTCGGCCCGCTGCCCTTCTGGCATCGGAGTCCCTCCGCCGTCACCGGCCCCGCCAATACAGGTCCATTCTAACTCAGCCCGTGGATCAATAGCTAGGTTTGGCATCGCCGACCGCTGTCGATAATCGCCACCTGTTGAATTCAACGCCCCATCACGGGGCAAGGAGACCGAGAACCACTCACCGTGATTACAGTAAGTCACCGAGCGCGCGCGCACTGTGGCGAGAATCACCTTGAGGAGCATGGGCCGCATTGTTAGTCCGGCTAACTACCAGACGGCCGGCCGACTGATTCTCAGCCACCGAGTGCAAGCGTCACAAGCAAGGTCAGATGCGCGGCATACTGAGTTCCCATAAAGGCGCGATATGGTCGGCGGCGGCGCGATGATTCGCCAGTCGAGAATGCCGACAGACTCACTGCCGCGAGCACGAGAGCGCCGCATTCCAACGTGATCGCCGGCCAGCGAAGGGCCGTGACGAGGTGCGCGGCGGCGAGGAGGAACGCAACGCCGATTGCCACCGCGGCGCCGGATGCCGCGATCCGCGCTTTTGTCTCGCCGCAAATAAGCGCGGCAGTGCGGCGGCCGGCCGCGGCGTCTCCGGCCACATCGGAGAGATCTTTGGTGATCGAGCCGACCAGGCCCATCCACACGGACATGCACACCGCGAAGACCGCCGCCGTGCTCGTCAAGACCACGCCGCTGACGGCCGCGCAGCCAGCGAAGTAGGTGAGAATGCCGCCCAGGCTGCCCGTTATGCCGCCGGTGGCAACGCCGCGCTTCAGGTAGCACGGCGGACCGGAGTAAAGGCACCCGAGCACCACCAAAGCCGACACAAGCAGGCCAGGCGTGCGGCCGAGCGCGAAGCCGCCGACCACGCCTGCCACCGCAAACGCGGCGGCCACCCGGTGGGCCGTCGCTGGCCGCAGTAGTCCCTGTGCGATCGGCCGACGTGACTTGTTGACCTGATCTTCTGCCACGTCCATCGCGCCGTTAAACAGATACACAAAGACCACGCCGCACTCCCACACGGCGGCGCCAAAAAGGATCCTTACGAGCGGCAGGTTTTGTCCTCGTGCAGCCAGCGCGACACCGCACAAATACCGGAGAAAGAATACGATCTGCACAGTGGGGCGGGCTTCGGTGAGGCACATACGGAGAATGTGAAGCGGTCCCTGGCAGGGCTCTTTGACGGGCGGGTCCAGCTTGATCGATATGACGCTCATGCGGGGGACGCTAACCAGCGCATATAGGCCCGGTCAATACAGGCTAGTCGAACAATCGGGAAGGAAACTAAAGTATAGGTTTCAGGGTATCGAAAGTTGTAGCGCCACTACAACCTTCAGCGCGCCGATAGGTCCGAAGTGCGCTCATAGGCGAACTTGAGAAGCAATCCTCTTGCGGTTTAGAAACGCAGTCTAGTTAGCTTCGAATGGAGTTGGAAACGGATTCCTCTCGCACCAGCGGCGGAAGCGCTCGCGCCTCGAGGCCGACAACACCGCCGGGGGTCCCGCTCACTAGGCAGGAGTGACCAAGATGACGCCCCACTTCAACGTTCTCGGTACCCTCAGGGTCGCGAACGGGGACCAAGACTGCACCCCAAGCCCACCTAAGATGCGCAGCGTGCTTGCCCTGCTGTTGCTCAGCGCCAACCGGGTCGTCCAGATGGACTCGCTGATCGAGGAGCTGTGGGGCGACGAGTCCCCGCAGAGCGCCGTGACCACGGTGCAGACCTACATCTATCATTTGCGCCGGATCTTCGCGGCAAAGCAACTCGACCCACCGGGCAGGCCGCTACTCGTCACCAAGCAACCCGGCTACCTCTTCCAAATCGACTCTGAGCAGGTGGACGCCGAGGTCTTTGAACGCCTTGTCCGCCAGGGGCGCAGGCTGCTCGAGGCCGACCGGCCCGAAGCCTCGGCCATCGTGCTGGAGGAAGCGCTCGCGATGTGGACCGGGCCAGCCCTGGCCGACGTGCCGCGGGGAAGCCTGCTTCAGGCGCACGCCATCCACCTTGAGGAACGCCGTATCAACGCGCTCGAGCTTCGGATCGAGGCCGACATCAGGCTCGGGCGGCATCGCGAGCTTGTCGCCGAGCTGCGGTCGCTGGTCCGCACACACCCGCTGAACGAATGGTTCCACAGCCGGCTCATCCACGCGCTTAGCTACTCTGGCCGGCGCAGTGAGGCGCTTGAGGCCTACCGGAGCCTGCGCATTCTCCTGCGCGACGAGCTTGGTGTGGATCCATCCCCCGCCCTGCAGAAGCTTCAGCACCAGCTGCTGTCAGTCGGGGTTCCAGAGCACTCAGCACCGGGCGGACGCGCCAGGGCCACCGCCATGGCACCGGCCTCCTAGCGCCACCACCCGCTCGGGGGACGCCCGCTCGGGGGACGCCCGCTCGGGGGACGCCCGCAAATCACGTCATGCCCTACCCCGCCGTTCCGCACGCGGCAAACACACCGCGAGGCACCACGCACATGGCCGCCTCACGACTAGACGTAGCCGATCACACGAAATCCGGAGGCGGCCAAAATGGACGCGACGACGTGCGGAAACTGGATCATGGATTGGAATGGCGCCAACCCTCCACAGGCGCCGCAGGGCACCGTATTGGTCCATGACGAGACCCTGCGGGACGGCCTTCAATCGCCGTCGGTGACGCAGCCCACACTCGAAAGCAAGCTGGAGTTGCTCCACCTCATGCAACGAATCGGCGTAGAGAGCGTGGACCTTGGCATGCCGGTTTCAAGCCCGGCAGCCAAGGCCCACGTCCACCGGCTGGCCGAAGAGATAGCTGTTGGCCGCCTGCCTCTTGCCGCCTCGTGCGCGGCGCGGACCACGTGCGAGGACATCGCCGCGGTCGCCGACATCGCACAGGCAACGGGGTTGCCGATGAGCGTTATGGCCTTCGTGGGGATCAGCCCGATCCGTATGTTCGCTGAGCAATGGTCGGTGGCTTCGGTGATCGCAGGCATGCACAAAGCACTCGCGTTCGCCCAGCGCGAGGGCATCGGCGTCTGCATGGTCACCGAGGACACGACCCGCTCGCGTCTCGACGTGGCGCTCGAGGTATATGGCGCCGCGCTCGAGGCGGGCGCGGAGCGGATCTGCATTTGCGACACAGTGGGCTATGCGACCCCATGGGGCGCGGCTTCGGTGGTGAGCCAGCTCCGCATTGGCCTCGCGGACCGGGGTTTCCCCAGCGTCGGGATCGACTGGCACGGCCACAATGACCGCGGGCTTGCCACCGCCAATGCGCTCGCCGCGGCGGCCGCGGGCGCTGACCGCCTGCACGGCACGGCCCTCGGGATAGGCGAGCGAACCGGCAATGCGTCAACCGAGCAGCTCATGACGAACCTCTGCGACATTGGCTGGCGCACGAACGACCTCACCATGCTGCCCCAATACTGCCAGTTTGCCGCGCAAGCCTGCGGCATCGTCATGGCGGGCAACCAGCCGATCGTCGGCAGCGACGCGTTCCGCACCGCGACAGGTGTACACGCCGCGGCGATCCGCAAGGCGGAGCGGCTCGGCGGCCGCTGGGTCGCCGAACGGGTGTACGCGGGGATTCCCGCCAGCGCCGTCGGTCGCGAGCAGCTCATTGAGGTGGGCCCGGGCAGCGGCCGGGCCAACATCATGAACTGGCTCGACACGCACGGCATCGCCGCTCACCAGCCGCTCGTCCGGGAAATGCAGGACGCGGTCGCTGGCACCGACCACGTGCTGACCGATCAGCAACTGCGGGCCATCGTGGATGACGCGGCCAGCGTCGCGAAGGCGAGCTGACCGCGCCGCGGCAGGAACGGTAGCAGGACCAGCAGCAGGAACGGCGGCAGGAGCGGCGGAATGAAGTTCCGGATCCTTGGACCATTTGAGGTCACCGACGGCACCAGGGATGTGACACCGGGCGCGGCCAAACTGCGCCAAGTGCTCGGCCTGCTGGTCCTGTGCCGCAACCAGGCCGTCCACACCGATCTGCTGATTGATGAGCTGTGGGGCGAGGATCCCCCGCGTAGCGCCCTGCCCACCTTGCAGACCTACGTCTACAAGCTGCGGGGGATCCTCGGGAGCACCGGGCAACCGGCGCCGCAGACCAGGCTGCGAACAAGGCCAAGCGGCTACGTCCTGCAGGTCGGCACCGACGAGGTCGACGTCGCCGCGTTCGAGCGGCACCTTGAGGAGGGCAGGGCCGCGCTCGCGCGGGGCGATCCCGCTCGCGCGGTGGAGGTGCTGACGCAGGCGTCCTCTCTCTGGCGCGGGCCCGCGCTCGCCGACGTGACAGCGGGCCCTGTGCTCGCTTCGCACGCCAAGCGGCTGGACGAGAGCAGAATGTCGGCCCGCGAACTGCGCATCGAGGCGGACCTGCAGCTTGGCCGTCACCGTGAGGTGCTCATCGAGCTGCGCGAGCTCACCTCCGCTCATGCGCTGCACGAAGGTTTCATCGAGAAGCTGATGATCGCGCTGCACCGCTCCGGTCGCCGCGTCGAAGCCCTCGAGGTCTACAGGCAAACGAGAGACACCTTGATCGAGGAGTTCGGGCTCGAACCCGCTGGCGCCCTGAGCCGGCTCCAGCAGGCCATCCTTGCGTCAGAAACCCGCCTCGAAATGCCCCGCCAGCAAGACGCGCGGCGCGGGCCCGCCGAGAACGTGATCATACCGCCGGCCCAGCTTCCGCCGGACACCATGGATTTCGTCGGCAGGCGCGACGCGCTCGCCGAGTTGGAGAACCTGCTGACGCCTGGCGAGGGGCCTGCTACCGCCGTCCGGGTCATCGCGCTCACCGCAATGCCAGGCGCGGGCAAGACCACCGTCGCCATCAGGGCAGCCCACCGGGCGCGAGAGCGATTCTGTGCTGGCCAGCTCTTCGCTGACCTTGGCGGATCGACCGCGCGGCCCGCCGAACCTGCCGAGGTGCTGCACCGGTTCCTCCGCGCTGTCGGCATACCGCCCTGGCAAGTCCCCCGCGGCCTCGACGAGGCCGCCACGTTGTTCCGTAGCTGGACGGCGCGCAGGAGCGTGCTCGTGCTGCTGGACGACGCGCACTCGGCGGCGCAGGTAAGGCCGCTGCTGCCGGGCGACGCCCGGTGCGCTGTGATCGTCACCAGCCGGTCCGGACTGGCGGACCTTGCCGGCGTCTCGGCAATCCGGCTCGGCATGCTGTCGACAGACGAAGCGGTGGCGCTGCTCGCCAGCACGGCTGGGCACGATCGGGTTGCCAAGGAACCCGCCGCGGCGCAGGAGATCGTCCGGTTGTGCGGCCGATTGCCGCTCGCGGTTCGCGTCGCTGGGACCAGGCTCGCGGCTATCCGCGGATGGCGCCTGTCCAGGCTGGCCGCGCTGCTGCGCGATCCACGCCGCCGCCTGGCCGAGCTCCAGTTCCAAAGCCTCGACGTCCGGTCCCATTTCGAGGTCGGCTGCGCGCGGGTGGGCGAACCGGGCAGGAGCGCGTTCCGGCTGCTCAGCCTGCTGAAGGAGGAGCGGTTTCCGGCGAGCCGTGTGGCGGCCATGCTGGGCTGCGGGCTGGCCGCCGCAGAGGAGCTGCTCTCGGCCCTCGCCGACAACCACCTGCTGCGGGTGCACCCGCACGAAGGTGAGGGCCGGGCGTGTTACGGCTTCCACGAGCTGGCCCAGGCCTACGCGTGCGCGCAGATGGAAGAGTTCCTCGGCGCGCCGGCCGCGCAAGATGCTGCGGATAAGGCGGCCGCGAACTCGCCGGGCCACTCCGGCGCGATATCGGGGACAGGCAATGACGCGGAGAACGCTAACTCGATCTCCGTTCCTTTGCGCTCCGCGGGCCGCGCCCGGAAACGGGTGAATGGCGCGGCGCGCAAGTCTTAACAAAAAGGCGCAAAGCAAGATCCTTAACGGCTGACGCCACCTGGCGCTTGGCGTGTCAGGTGGCGCGGCCGTTAAGTATCCATGCCCATACGCCCCTGCCTACCTCAGCGTTTGCCCTGGGCAGCGGGCCCGCGAGCCTCCTGCCGCGCGGCCGTGCGACCCGTGTTCGAGCCGGGTTCGACCGGAACGAGAGCTAACGGCATCAGCATTGCGGCATCGCACGAGAGGAGGTCCGGGGTGCATCGGACATTGATCGTCGCCCGGATGGCGCCGAGTGAGGCAGACTCGGTGGCGCAGATATTCGCGGACTCGGACGCGACCGACCTGCCCCGGATGGTCGGCGTATCGCGGCGCACGCTGTTCCGCTTCCACGACCTCTATTTCCACCTGGTCGAGGCGGACGAGGACATCTCGCCGAACCTTTACAAGGCCCGCAGCCATCCGCTCTATGGCGAGATCAACGAGCGGCTCTCGCACCACATCCGGCCATACGACCCGAACTGGCGTGAGCCGAAGGACGCCATGGCTCTGCCCTTCTATGTCTGGGAGGCGAACGGTGAGTGAGCAGGCGGCCGAAGTGGCCACGGTGGTAAAGGTTGCCGCGCAGGACGTGGCGGCGAACCGGCGCCGCGGCGGGGACATCCGGGTCGTTCTCAGCCCGAAGACCGTCGGCTCGACCTCCGGCTTCATGGGCACGCTAACGCTCGCGCCCGGCCAGTTCGTCTCTGAGCACTACCACCCCTACTCAGAGGAGTTCTTGTTCGTCGTGCGTGGCAAGGTCACCGCGCGGATCGAGGGCTCACAGGAGATCGATGTGGCGGCCGGTGAAGGGCTGATGATCCCGATCGGGCTCCGGCACCGGGTATGGAACGACAGCCAGGAGGAGGCGTTCGGGGTCTTCCACCTCAGCCCGCTGGCCCCCAGGCCCGATCTTGGTCATGTCGACACCGAGCCGCTACCCACCTCCGGGCTTGCGGAGCCTGTGCCCGACGTGGGAGGCCCACGCTGATGCACAACGAGCCCGAGCGGATGGCCAGCGGCATCGTTCGCAGCGACAGGCGCGTGGTCATCACCGGCATCGGCGTGACGGCACCGGGCGGCATCGGGTCCAAGGCGTTCTGGGAGCTGCTCACCGCCGGCCGCACCGCCACCCGCTCCATCACGCTGTTCGACGCGTCCGGGTTTCGCTCACGGGTCGCGGCAGAATGCGACTTCAACCCGGCAGCAGAGGGTTTGAGCCCGCAGGAGATCCGCCGGATGGACCGGGCCGCGCAGTTCGGCGTGGTCTGCGCCAGGGAGGCGCTGACCGACAGCGGCCTGCAGGACACCCACGTGCCGCCGGAACGGATCGGCGTCAGCATCGGCAGCGCCGTGGGCTGCACGATGGGTCTCGAAGAAGAGTACGTGGTGCTGAGCGACGGCGGTAAGCGCTGGCTCGTCGACCCCGCTTACGCGGTGCCGCACCTCTACGGGTACATGGTGCCGAGCACGATGGCCTGCGAGGTCGCGTGGGCGGCGGGCGCCGAGGGACCCGTGTCGCTGGTCTCCACGGGTTGCACCGCAGGGCTGGACGCGGTCGGCACCGGATGCAGCCTCATCTGGTCCGGCCGTTCCGATGTCGTGATCGCCGGCGCGACCGACGCGCCGCTGTCGCCGATCACCGCGGCCTGCTTCGATGCCATCAAGGCCACCTCACCGAACAACAACGACCCGGAGCACGCGTCGCGGCCGTTTGACGCGCGCAGGGACGGGTTCGTGCTTGGCGAGGGCGCCGCTGTCTTCGTGCTGGAAGAGCGCGAGGCCGCGCACCGGCGGGGCGCGCACGTCTATGCCGAGATCGCCGGGTTCGCCGGCCGCAGCAACGCCTACCACATGACCGGCCTGAAACCGGACGGGCGCGAGATGGCCGAGGCGATCCGCCGGGCCATGGAGCTGGCGCGGCTCGATCCCGCCGACATCGACTACATCAACGCGCACGGCTCAGGCACCAAGCAGAACGACCGCCACGAGACGGCCGCCTTCAAGCGCGCGCTCGGGCACCGCGCGTACGAAGTGCCTGTGAGCTCGATCAAGTCGATGATCGGGCACTCGCTGGGCGCGATCGGGTCCATCGAGGTGGCTGCTTGTGCGCTGGCCATCGAGCACCAGGTGGTGCCGCCGACAGCGAACCTGCACAACCCCGATCCCGAGTGCGACCTCGATTACGTGCCGCTGACCGCGCGCGAACACCAGATCGACGCGGTGCTCAGCGTCGGCAGCGGGTTCGGCGGGTTTCAGACCGCCATAGTGATCAAAAGGGATCGTGCGGCATGACAAGGAACGCCGTCTTCACCGGGATCGGTGTCACCGCGCCGAACGGGCTCGGCACCGAGGCATACTGGACCGCCACGCTCGAAGGGCGCAGCGGCATCGGCCCGATCAGCCGATTCGACCCCTCCGGCTACCCGGTCCGCCTGGCAGGCGAAGTGGACGACTTCACCGCCGCTGAGCACGTGCCCAGCCGGCTGATCCCGCAGACAGACAACTGGACCCACCTCGGGCTGACCGCGGCTGCCTGGGCACTGGACGACGCGGGTGCCGATCCAGCGGAATTTCCCGAGTTCGACATGGCCGTGCTGACGGCGAGCTCGTCCGGGGGCACCGAGTTCGGCCAGCGTGAGATCGAGCGGCTGTGGTCGAAGGGCTCCCAGTGGGTCGGCGCCTACCAGTCGATCGCCTGGTTCTATGCGGCCACCACCGGTCAGATCTCCATCCGCCATGGGATGCGCGGCGCCTGCGGTGTCATCTGCGCCGAGCAGGCCGGCGCGCTTGAGGCGGCCGGGCAGGCGCGGCAGCTTATACAGCACGGGACCCAGCTGGTGGTCACCGGAGGCACCGACGCGTCACTGTGCCCCTACGGCGTGACCGCACAGTACAGCAATGGCCGGCTCAGCGAAAGCGACGACCCGCGCCGAGCGTACGTGCCCTTCGACACCCGGGCGTGCGGCTACGTGCCTGGCGAGGGCGGCGCGATGCTGGTCGTCGAAAGCGCGGACGAGGCGCGTGCGCGCTCCGCGCCGCGCATCTACGGCGCGATCGCCGGCTTCGCCGCGACTTTCGATCCCCGGCCGGATTCCGGCCGCGAGCCGACGCTGCGCCGGGCCATGGAGTTGGCGCTCGCCGACGCAGACCTCCCGGCAAGCGCGATAGACGTCGTGTTCGCGGACGCGGCAGGCGTGCCAGAACTCGACCGGCTCGAAGCCGCCGCGATCAGCGCGGTCTTCGGCCCCGGTGGCGTGCCTGTTACCGCGCCCAAGACGATGACCGGCCGCCTCAACGCCGGCGGCGCTGCGCTCGACCTCGCCAGCGCCCTGCTGGCCATTCGCGACGGCGTGATCCCGCCCACGGTGGGCGTCGCCGAACTGGCGCCCGACTGCGATATCGACCTGGTCCGCGACGCGCCACGGGAGGCGCCGGTCGGCGCCGCCATGGTCGTCGCCCGCGGGTACGGCGGATTCAACGCGGCAACTGTCGTAACGAAGACCAGCTAAGGGAGCGAAGAAATGGCACAGCCTGGCTCATTTACCCTCGATGACCTGCGAGAAGTCATGCGCGCGTGCGCTGGGGTCGACGAATCCGTGGACCTGGACAGCGAGATAGGCAACGTGACTTTTGAAGACCTTGGATACGACTCGCTCGCGGTCCTCGAAATGGCCGCGAAGGTCCAGAACCAGCTTGGCATCGTGATCTCCGATGATGCGGCCGAGCAGCTGCTCACGCCGCATTCGGTGATCGATTACGTCAACGTGCAGCTCGCGGCCTGAACAGCCGCCGGCTTCAGCGCCGCAATTGCGGGCGACCCACAGCGAACAAAAGGCCCAGTAAGGAAAGAATGTCATGGCAGGACACACTGACAACGCGATCGTCATCAATGCGCCCGTGGAACTGGTCTGGGACATGACCAACGACGTGGCGTCGTGGCCGCAGCTTTTCAGCGAGTACGCCGCCGCGGACATCCTCGAGCGCGACGGCAACACCGTCACATTCCGCCTCACCATGCATCCAGACGATGAGGGCAAGGTGTGGAGCTGGGTCTCTCAGCGGACCGCCGACCCGGACAAGCGCGAGGTGCGCGCGCACCGGATCGAGACCGGCCCGTTCGAGTACATGAACATCTACTGGGAGTACCGCGAGGTGGCCGAGGGCGTGCAAATGCGCTGGGTGCAGGACTTCCACATGAAGCCGCAGGCGCCGGCGGACGACGAGGGGATGACCGCTTATCTGAACCACAACACCGGGATTCAGATGAACCGGATCAAAGGGCTGGTCGAGCAGGCCGCGGTGGGCGTGGGCTCGCAGGCAGCAGCGGGCGTGGGCTCGCAGGCAGCGGGATGATCCCCGCACTCGTCCCGCTGGCGCTGCTGGCGAACGGAATCGCGGCGGGGGTCATGCTCGGCAACGCGATTGGGCTCGGTGCGTTCGCCCTCGAGCTTCCGTATGGGCGCTACGTCGACCTGATCAAGTTCATGTGGCCGCGCTATGACCCGTTCCTGCCCATCGCCAACGTGCTGGCGTTCGCCCTGGACATCGCCATCGCCGTGGTGGTCAACGGTGGCCGGGGCGGGGCCAGCGCGTCCGGGCTGTTCGGGTTGTCGGCCGCGCTGCTCGCCGTGCTCATGGCGATCTCGCTGACCAAGAACGTCCCGATCAACAAGTACGTGACTGCGCTTGATCCGGCACGCCAACCAGACGACTGGGCAGCGCGCGATCCGCGCGCCAGCTGGAAGAAGTGGAACCAGGCGCGGGTGGGGCTGGCGCTCGCCTCGCTGATCGTCAACCTTTTGGGCGCGGCGGTCCTCCTTTAGCGGCGTGCCACGTGACAGCGCTCCCTTAGCGGCCGACAGAAGAACCGTCACAGAGATGGCAGAGGAACGATGGACATAAAGCTGGCAGGAAAGAAGGTGCTCGTCACCGGCGGCTCGCGGGGCATTGGGCGGGGGATCGTTCTCGGCCTCGCTCGCGCGGGCGCCGACGTGGTGAGTTGCTACCGCTCTGACGGCGAAGCTGTTGCGAGCCTTCATCGCGAGCTCAAGGAAATCGGCGGCAATCATCAGCTGGTGAAGGCCGACGTGAGCGACCCGGCCGAGGTCGACGCGCTCATCGCCGCCTGCCGCAGCTCGCTGCAATCCCTCGACGTGGTGGTGCACAACGCCGGCGTCATCAGTCACGTGCCATTCGCCGAGCTGCCCGCCGAGGAGTGGCGGCGCGTGGTGGAGAACAACCTCGGCGGGCCTTTCCTGGTCACGCAGCGGGCGCTGCCGTTGCTTTCAGCGGGCGGTTCCATCATCTTCATCGGATCCCGGGTGGCCAGCGTCGGGATACCGCTGCGCGCGCACTACACCGCCACCAAGGCCGGCCTGGTGGGGCTTACCCGAGCGCTCGCGAAGGAGCTTGGCCCGCGTGGGCTGCGGGTGAACGTCGTGGCGCCAGGGCCGATCGAGACCGAGGAGCCGACGCCGGCCGCGGTGCGGGAGCGGTACCAGAAGCTGATCCCGCTCGGCAGGCTCGGCAACCCCGATGACATCGCCGGGGTCGTCGCGTTCCTGGCCAGCGATCTGTCGCGGTTCGTGAACGGCGAAACGATCAACGTCGACGGCGGGATATGACGACCGGGCGCCCGTCATCGCCGCCCGGTCATCGCCGCCCGGTCATCGGTGCCTGACCACCGGCGCTCGGTTACCGGGGCGCCTGGCCAGCGGGCACCTGACCACCGGGCGCCTGACCAGCGGGCGCCTGACCACCGGGCGCCTGACCAGCGGAGGCCTGAAGACCGGAGGCCAGGAAAATGACGCGCGATGAGCTTTCTGCCATTGCGGAACCCCTGCTGGCGGAGATCAAGGAGCATCCTTTTTGGCACGGCCTGCGGAACGGCACGCTGCCATCCGCCGCGCTGTGGTATTTCGCCGAGCAGGACACCCGCTACGTCGTGCCCACATATGCGCGCGCGCTGGCGCGTACCGCGGCGATCGCAGACGATGACGCGCACGGCGCGCTGCTCTGCTCGGCGGCAAATGCCACCTTCGGATCGGTCCCCCGGATGGTGGAGGAACTAGCGAAACTCGCCGACGCGCTCGGGGAACCGGCCGGCCCGGCGGCTAAGTCGGGCGCGGGCGCTGACCCGGGCGCGGGCGCTGACCCGGGCGCGGGCGCTGACCCGGGCGCGGCGGCGGACCCGCCCGGTCCGGTGATCCACGCGCATACCTCGTTCATGCTCGCCGCGCCCACAACCTCGTTCGCCGCCGGAATCGGCGCTCTCCTGCCAATGACCTGGTTCCACCTCACGATCTCCAACGACCTAAAGGAACGGCACAGGCCCGGATCCCGTTACGCGTCCTGGATCGATCAGTACATCCCTGGCGGCAACTACCCGGAATACGTCGAGGCGTACTTGACCATGATCGACGAAGTGGGCGGACGGTGTTCTATCGGCGAGCGCGACCAGCTCGTCAGGCATTTCCTGCTGGGCGCTCGTTACGAGTGGGCTTTCGCGGACACCGCCTGGCGCCAGCAGGCCTGGCCCATCTAGCAAGCGACACCTAGCCGACGCCGCCCAAGCCCAGCGCCAGTCCCGGCGCTGCCAGCAACCCACGTCGCGGGGCGCTCACCGCGAGTCAATCAACCAACTCCCGAGCGTCCGCCTAGCCCACCAGGCCAGCCTTGGGTTAGTGGTCTGTAACCCTGGAGCAAACAACATGGCTATTACCTGGCGGAAACGAAGTAACCACCAAACGGCACGTGGGAGAATAGCGCGAAGGACCCTTGTTCTCGCCGCTAGCGTGGGCGTCGGAATCGCTTCGATTGTTTCCGGCACGGCAGCACACGCCGGCCAATTGGCCGCGGCCAACCAGCGGTACTTCCTCGACTGCAGGTACGGAAACGACGCCGCCAAGGGCACGACGCCGCAAGCCGCTTGGCGGACGCTCGCGCGGGTCAACGCGGTCACCTTCCAGGCGGGCGATTCCATCCTCTTGCGCAGAGGCACGACCTGTGCTGGCGTCTTGGCGCCCCAGGGATCCGGCGCATCGGGCAACCCGATTGTGGTGAGCGCGTACGGCGCTGGCACACGGCCGGCGATCGCCGCGGGCGGCGCCCGGGCTGCCGTGTTCCTCCACAACGTCAGTGGCTGGGAGATCCGCCACCTCGACGTTTCCGATCAGACCGCGCCGGACGGAACCGCGCGCACGGGCATCTATGTGCTGCTGGAAAATTACGGCACCGGCAGCCACTACGTGGTCAACGACGTGAAGGTGCACGACGTGACCGGCTGCGACTGCATCGACCCGAACGCCGAAGAGAGCGGCGGCATCCTGTTCAAGGCCGCGGGTTCGGCCGTGCCCACCGGCTTTGACCGGATCCAGGTGTCAGGAAACACCGTCTCCGGCGTCGACGGCTTCGGAATCGGCACCGAGTCGCAGTGGTCCGCGCGGGCACAGTACCCGGCAGGCACCGGCTCGTTCGCGCCGATTTCCCACGTGCGCATCAGCTGGAACAGACTGACCAACCTGGGTGGTGACGGCATCGCCGTCCACAACGGCGTGGACCCGCTTATAGAATACAACTCTGTCAATGGGTTCAGCCTCCGGGCGACGACATTTCACGCCGGAATCTGGGCATTCAACTCCGATCACCCAGTGATGCAGTTCAACCAGGTTTCGCACGGTGGCGGGCCACTGCCCACGTGGGCTTACGATGTCGACGGCGCTGACTCCAACGTCGTGTACCAGTACAACTACAGCCACGACAACAGCGGTGGGTTCATGTTCCTCTGCGCAGTTCCAGGCACCTACACCGACGGCGCCACCGTCCGGTACAATATAAGCCAGAATGACAAAGGCGCGCAGCTGGGCACGCTTGTGATTCCGGTCGTCACCAACGGCTGCGGCGGCCCAAGCAACCCAGAGACGAATGTGCATTTCTACAATAATGTGCTCTACACCACCGCGGCCACGGCGCTCGTCGGAACTCTCGGTCAGACGTCGATCGCATTCAGCAACAACGTGTTCTTTGGCCAGCCGTCCGGATCAGCGATCCTCGACCCGGTGGGCAGCTACGACCACAATCTCTACTTCAACATCAGCCCGGTACCACCGGGTGACAGCCACGCCGTGACCGCGGACCCGCTGTTCACCAACCCGGGCGCCGGCGTCTTCGGCTACTGGCTGAAGTGCGGATCGCCGGCGCTCGGGGCGGGCGCCGTCATCGCTGACAACGGCGGCCGCGACTTCTACGGTTTCCCCGTGCAAACCGGCACACCGCCGAACATCGGCGCCTACCAGGGGCCATGCGTAAGCGGCTAACGGCTTACTTTGGGTAATTAAAAGTGCTACTGGCAAACAGCCTCCCGCATGCGGGAGGCTGTTTGCCTTACCTGCCACAGCCGCGTTTGCGCTTTCGCTGACACATCGCGCAGCCGTTAAGTAGCTAGCTACGAAACGGCTGCGCAGGCGCGTCACTTTGCCCGCGGCTGCGGCACCTCACTCACGCTGGCCATTGAACAGTGCTCGAGCCGTAATGCATCGGGCACCGCGACCATGTGGTCATGCGCGAATCCACTCAAATCCTGATCATCGGCGGCGGACCGGCCGGTTCGACCGCGGCCGGCCTGCTGGCCCGTGAGGGCTTCCAGGTGACCCTCCTGGAGCGCGACCGCTTCCCCCGCTACCACATCGGGGAGTCGATCCTGCCGTCCTGTCGCCCGATCTTCGAGACGCTCGGAGTCTGGGACAAGATCGAGGCGCACGGGTTCCAGCCCAAGGGCGGCGCGTACTTCCAGTGGGGCTCCGAGGAGTGGGAGGTGGTGTTCAACAACATGGGCGACGACACCCCCAACGCCTGGCAGGTTGTCCGCAGCGAGTTCGACAAGATCCTGCTGGACCACGCAGCTGAGCTTGGCGTCGAGGTGCTCGAGGGGGTGAGCGTCCGCGACATCGAGTTCGACGGCGATCGCGCCGTGGCGGCGCAATGGTATGAGACCAAGGCGCCAGACCGCCGCGGCCGCATAGCGTTCGACTACGTCATCGACGCCTCAGGCCGTGGCGGCGTGTTCGCCACCCGCCATCTCAAGAGCCGCAGGTTCCACGACGTATTCCGCAACGTCGCGGCGTGGGCGTACTGGAAGAACGCCAAGCCGCTCGACAGGGGGCCCAAAGGCGCGATCGCCGTGTGCTCCCTCCCGAACGGGTGGTTCTGGGCGATCCCACTCCACGATGGGACTGTGAGCATAGGCCTGGTCACCGGGCGAGACCTTTTCAACGACAGTCGCGGCCGGCTGAACAGCATCCAGGCGGTGTATGACGAGGCACTCGCGCAGTGCCCCACCGTCCTGGCGATGCTCGACGGCGCCGAGCAGGTGACCGAGATGAAGGTCGAGCAGGATTACTCCTACGTCTCCGAGACCTTCGCCGGGCCTGGCTACCTGCTCGCGGGCGATGCCGCGTGCTTCCTCGACCCGCTGCTGTCCACCGGGGTCCACCTCGCCACCTACAGCGCGATGCTCGGCGCGGCGAGCGTGGCGAGCGTACTGCGCGGCGAGGTCGCCGAGCAGGACGCGCAGCGCTTCTACAGCACCGTGTACCGCCATGCCTACCAGCGGCTTCTCGTCCTCGTGTCGGTGTTCTACGAGAGCTACCGCGGCAAGGAGTACCACTTCTACAACGCCCAGCGGCTGACCTCGGACGAGCGCGACCGGCTGGAGGTGCAGGCGGCCTTCGACCGCATTGTCACCGGCATCGCCGACCTGAACGACGCCGAGCAAGCCTACAAGCTGGTCCAGGATCACCTGAACGGCGCCGAGAGCGGCGATCCCAACCCGCTGGCCAATCTCAACCGGGTCCAAGAGATCAAGCAGTCGCCGTTCAATCCGGCCAACGCCGTCGACGGGCTGTACCTGGTGACACAGCCACGGCTCGGCCTCGGCAGCCACGCGAGCGTGCTGTCCGAGGCCTCCTGACCACCCTGGATTCGCCCCGCACCCGGGCCAGCGCCGCAAACGGCGCTGGCCCGCGGCGGTTGTGGGACCAGGGCGAAGGGCGAGCGCCGACTGTGCGGCCGGCCCAGCGCCTGTTGCGGGGCCGGCCGCGCCCCCGGTTGTGGCCTGGGCGAGCGCCTGTTGCGGGGCCGCGCAGAGCCTTGGCCGTGGGGCCGGCCCGGCACCGGATGTGGGGCTGGCTGTGGCACCGGGCGAGCGCCTGTTGCGGAGCCGCGCAGAGCCTTGGCCGTGGAGCCGGCCCGGCGCGGCGGTGCCTTTGTACGTCAGAATGTTGCTACTGGCCAGTATTTCGGGCGCCCGCGCAAAACTCTGGACCCTGCTGGCTCATTGCCAGCGCCCCCCGGCGGTCCGTGGCGCCGACCTGAGCTGGCGGCGGCACCGCGATGATTCCTGCCTGTTCCGCAACGGCGGGACCTCGGGCGAGGCCGGAAACCGGTGTCCCCCTTGGCATGGAGAGCACACTGCCGCGGTGCGCCCGGCCCTGCGGACGAAAAACTGCCCGCCTCGCGGCGCGAGGGCCACGGTTTCGCGTGATCGCGGTGACCTGCCAGTCATAGTGACTGGCAGGTCACCGCGATCACGAAACCAGACTGGGCTGACCGTGGGCATGGCCCTCAGCGCACGAGCCGAACAAGCCAGCAGGGTCCACCGTCGCGTACAAAGCCGTTGTGGCGGGGCTCAAGCGCCTATATCTCCGCCGCACCGGTTGGCTGCTCGGCTGCCGTCGGCCACTGCTCGTGCGGCGGCCGTTCGCTGCGGTGCTCACTGCCCTGTTCACGCCGCGCGGCTGGCCGCCACGCGGCGATGAGCGAGAGCAGCGGACTGGTCATTAGGGTGGTAATCAGAGCCATGAGGACCAGGATCACGAAAAGCCGTTGATGGATGATGCCCGAGCTCAGCCCCACGTTGAGGGCGATCAGCTCGGTCAGCCCACGGGTGTTCAGCAGGGCGGCGACCGTGGCGGAGTGCCGTGGCTCCAGCCCGCCGAGGCGGGCGGCGAGATAGGCGGGCGCGAGCTTGCCCCCGCTGGCGATGAGCCAGACCAGGGCGAGCAGGGCGATATCGGAACCGTGCAGCGCGCCGAGGTTGAGAGACAGCCCAGTGACGACGAAGAAAAGCGGGAGCAGCAGGCTTCCCGCGCCCTCCATCGCGCTCAAGACGTCAGCGTCAGCCGAACCGTCCCTGCCCGGCATCGCGAGACCCGCGAGGAACCCGCCGAAGACCGCGTGCAGCCCGAGCCAGGCGGTCCCGCAGGCGCTGCCCGTGGCGAGCACCACCGCGATCGGCAGCTGGTACGACAGTATGGCCTTCGGCCGCTCCACCCACCGGCGCAGCGCTGGACGCACGACGAGCAGCATGACCGCCACCAGTCCGGTGACAAGCAGGGCAGTGACAAACAGCGGCCGCTTCGGCGCGGTCGGCGAACCTGCGATCGCGGCGGCGAGAACGAGCCAGGCGGCGACGTCCATCGCCCCCGCGACCGCGGTCGCGACGACTCCCGGCGTGCTTCCGGCGAGACCGCGCTCACGGACGATCGCTGCCAGCACGGGCAGCGCCGTAACCGAGGTCGCGACGGCCATGAACAGCACGAACGTGTGGCTGCCGACGTGCCGCTCGCCCGCGGCCGTGAAACCAGAAGGAAACAGCAGTACCGCGCCGGCCCCCAACCCCATGGGAACGAGCAGCGCGCTCGAAGCGACCAAGGGCGCCGCGCCGCCGCATCCGCGCAGCGACTTGAAGTCGATCTCATATCCCACGACGAACATGAAGATCACGACCGCCACCTGGGCGAGCACCGTCAGGAAGGGCAGGGTCTGACGCGGAAACAGGTGGTCCGCCAGGTTGCCGGGGACCCGGCCGAGAACCGTCGGCCCGAGCAGTATGCCGGTCAGGATCTGGCCAATCACGGTCGGCTGACCGAGGCGGCGGGCCGCCGCGCCGAGCACCGAGGACACCAGCAGGATCAGGGCCACATCGCCGACGACGTGGGCCGTCACGGCATCAACGCTCATCGCCAACCTCCGGGGCAACGAATCGGCATAAAATCCGCCAGCCGTTCCGAGGCTGCCGAATCGGTGGATAGTCAGTAGCGGCTCATGTGGGCTGCGTTACGCGGGCGCACCTGGGCGCCGACCGGCGCCGCGGAACCCGCCGCGCCGCCCGCGCTGCGCGGCGATCACGCTGCGGCCGCCGCTTGGCTGAGCCCGCGCAGCGTCCTCGCGGGGTCGGAGAGGGCGGGCATCGGCGCGAACACACCCGAGAGGCCGACCGACTCCAGCCGCTTCAGGTGGTCCGCCACCTCCGGCACGCTCCCTGTCACGCCGGTCATCCCCAGTGCGAAGTCGACGAGCCCGAGCTCCTCGAGCAGTTTTGCGTTCTTGCCGCCGACCGTGTGGTCGTGGACGTCGTAGCGCCGCTCCATCTCCTCGACCGCGCCAAGCAACTCGGGTGGAATGATCGCCCGCATGTGCGCGGGCTTCAGGCGCAGGCCAACATCGGAGGCGAGGGCGGCGCCGATTTCCGCGTTCGCCTCAGCCCGGCTGTCGCGGACAGAGATGAAGCTGAAGCCCCAGATCTCGACCTTCTCAGGATCGCGGCCGGCCTGCTCGGCCGCCGCGCGGATGGTGGCGAGCTTCTTCTCGGCGAGGTCAAGCGACATCCCGACGGTGGTGACGACGCCGTCGGCGATCTCGCCGGCCAAGCGCAGGCTCTTGGGATAGTCTGCGGCGATCCACACCGGCATGGGGTGAACGCGGGTGAGTGCCTCCGTGGTTCGGCCGCCGACGGTAGCCGTGCCGCCGCGCAGTATCGCCCGCACGGCCGTGACGTAGTCGCGCAGCTCCTGTTGGGTCGCCCCCATGGGGTGGCCGATTATGCGCCGTGCGCTGCCACCGTTGCCGATGGCGAGCAAGGCGCGGCCGCCGGTCACCTCATACAACGTGGATATCGCGGTGGCGGTCACGGCCGGGTGGCGCAGGAACGGCGTCGTGACCATCGGCGTGAGAGTCGCCTTCTTGCTTTCCTGCGCCGCCACGGTGAGCGATACGTACAGCTCGTGGGCACGGGCCGGCGTGTCCCCGACCCCGATGACGTCATATCCGAGGTCATCGGCAAGGCGAACCAGGCTACGGAAAGTCGACAGCTCGGCTCCCCACTCGATGATTGCACCTAGCTTCACGAATCGTCTCCCCATGCCGTGGCTGCACCGAGTCGGACCATTTGAAGATAATCATTTAATATGTCGAGCACAATATGGTTCGAGGTGTTATCGAGTGCCTCTCGATTGCGCCACATGCGACACCAGAAAATGCTCGAGTTCAGTGGCGCCGACACCCAAAGCTCACTGCCATTGCCTGGCCGTTAGCGGTTTGCCGCCGCGGTTTGCCGCCGCGGGGGTCGGTGCCGAAGGCGCGGTTTGGCCGACGCGGTTTGGGCGACGGCGCGGTTTGGCCGACGCGGTTTGGGCGACGGCGCGGCGCGGGTCCGGCGGCACGGTCCGGCGGCGCGGTCCAGCGGCACGGTCCGGCGGCATGCATCGACCGGGGCTCGACCGCGACCCCATCCGTCGCCACGACACTGGCTCACGTCGGTTGCCCGGCTACTAACGCTGCGCGCAAAAGCGGGCGCTCGCCGACCCGCGTACTTGAGTCTGAGGAGGAGCGCAATGGATATCGGAGTCTGCCTGCCGACCACCATGCCCGGTGCGGACGGCAGCCAGTTGATCGAGTTCGCGCGCCGCGCCGACCGCTTGGGATTCCACAGCCTGACAGTGGTCGACCGGGTGGTTTACGACAACTACGACGGAATCGTGGCGCTGTCCGCCGCCGCCGCGGTAACCGAGCGAATCCAGCTCGTGACCGCCATTCTGCTTGCCGCCTACCGGCCCAGCTCGGTGGAGCTCGCCAAGCAGCTCGCCAGCCTGGACCGCCTGTCCGGCGGCCGGCTCATCGTCGGCGTCTCTGCCGGGATGCGCGAAGACGACTACACGGCGACCGGCACCGACTACGGCACCCGCGGGAAGCGCCTGGACTCGACCATTGAGGAGATCAGGGCCGTCTGGCAGGGGCAGGGCCCCACGCCTGGCGTCGGCCCCCGCCCAACCAACGCAGACATCCCGATCTGGGTGGGCGGCCACTCGCCAGCTGGCCTCCGCCGAGCCGCGAAGTACGGAATCGGCTGGATCTCGCCCGGCGGCCCGCCGCACAAGTACCCGGAGCTCGTGACCAAGGTCAAGGAGCTGTGGGCGGAAGAGGGCCGTACCGGCTCGCCCAGGATGGGCGCCAACTGCTACGTGTCGCTCGGCCCCGACGGCAAGGAACTCGCCACCAAGCACATGCTCAGCTACTACGCCTACATGGGCAAGCTGGCGGAGCATCTCGCGGCGGGCGCCATCACAGACGAAGGCAGGCTGCGCGACGTGGTCGACGGCTATGCGGCCAACGGCTGCGACGAGCTGCTGCTGCTGTCCTGCACCGCCGATCCCGATCACCTGGATCGGATAGCCGACGTCGTCCTGCGCTGACCAGGAGACCGAAGAGATGAGCGCTGCGAACACGGCCCGGCCGCTGCGGGTTCTCGTTATCGGCGGCGGGGTCGGCGGATTGTGCCTCGCCCAGGGCCTGCGGCAGGCCGGCGTCGGCGATGTCGTCGTGTACGAACGCGACCAATCCGCCACGGGCCGTATGCAGGGATACCGGCTTCGGATCAGCCCCGAGGGCGAACAGGCGCTTCGCGACTGCCTGCCGCGCCGGCTGCAGGACCTGCTCACCGAGACCTCTAACTGGCGGGGCGAGGGCGGCCTTGCGGCATATGACGAGCGGCTCAACCCGCTGTGGGCGCCCACGTTCGAGGACCCGCGCGGCGACCGGCCGGACAAGGTGGACGCGGTGGACCGGGCGACGCTGCGCCGCGTGCTGCTGGCCGGCCTTGACGACGTGGTGCGCTTCGGCAAGCGGTTCACCCACTGCGAGCGGGAGAACGGCCGCGTCGTCGCCCATTTCGCCGACGGCGACTCCGACACAGGCGACGTGCTGGTGGCAGCGGACGGGGTGAACTCCCAGGTGCGCGGCCAGCTTCGGCCCGACGACCGCCAACGCGACCTCGGTGTGCGCGGGATCCTCGCCCGCACCCCGAGGGCCAAGGCGATCGAGAGCGGCTTGCCGGAGGTCCTGCGGGACCGGTTCGTCTACGTCATCGGCTCGGACGGGTGCCACCTCGGCCTCATGCCCATGGTCTTCCGCAACCGGCCACGCGAGGCCGCCGCGGGTCTGTGGCCAGGCCTTGAGTTCGACGACGCCGGTGACTACTACATGTCGGTATTCAGCGTGCACCAGGACGCTCTGGGCATGCCGGATGATTCGTTCTTCGCGATGACCGGCGAGGAACTCCGCGACCTCGCGCTTGAGCGGACCACCAACTGGCACCGCGACCTGCATGGCGTGTGGGCGCACGCCGACACCGAGGAAACGTACCCGATCGCGCTGCGCGCCACGGTGCCCGTCGAGCCATGGGCGCTTGGGAACGTGATCCCGCTCGGCGACGCGGTGCACACGATGCCGCCAACGGGCGGGGTCGGCGCCAACACCGCACTGCGCGATGCCAGCGCGCTGTGCCGGGCGCTGGCCGCGGTCAGCCGCGGCGAGCAGTCACTTGCCGACGCCGTGACCGAATACCAGACCGAGATGGTTCGGTACGCGACACAAGCGGTGAACATGTCGCTGAACATCGCCAAATGGTCGAAGCAAATTGACTTCGACGCCAAAGAAATCCCGTCGAGCACGACCGGTGCTCCACGGAGCTAAATCCACGGCAAGCCGCGGGCCGCGTCCGCTCGCTTGAAAGGAGTCGCGCAAGTGACGAGTACCACGGACACCAGCAACCCGGCCGGCATCCTGCGGCTGGCCAATTCCTTTTGCGATGCCAAGGCGCTGCTTACCGCGGTGGAACTTGGCCTGTTCAATACCCTGCGGGCCGGTCCGGCGAGCGAGGAGGAAATTCGCCAGCGCCTCGAGCTGCACGGCCGTGGCCTTTCCGACTGGCTCAGCCTGCTCGTCGAGCTGAACCTGCTTGAGTACGACGACGGCCGCTACCGCAACGGCGCAGGCGCCGACCGCTATCTGGTGCGCGGTGAAAGTGCTGCCTACATCGGCGGCTTCCTTACAAGGTCCAATAACAACCTCTACCCGGCGTGGGGCAGGCTGTCAGCGGCCCTTCGCACGGGCAAGCAGCAGTCCGGCAGCCACTTCGATCAGGTAATCGACAACCCGGCCATCCTCGGTCAGTTCATCAACTCGATGGACGCGCTGACGCATGTGCTCGGCCCGCAGCTGATCGAGGCCTACGACGGATGGGTCGATTATCAGTCCGTGCTCGACGTCGGCGGTTGCCGCGGCAACCTCGTGGCGCAGATTGTCAAGGCATACCCGAACCTGGCTGGCGCGGTGTTCGACCTGCCCCAGATGTCGCCCTTCTTCGACGAGATCGTCGCCGACAAGGGCCTTGCGGGAAAGATGACATTCCACGGCGGCAGCTTCTTCACAGATCCGCTTCCTGCCGCCGACATCGTGAACCTCGGGCACGTCCTGCACGACTGGGACGCACAGCAGCGAAAGTTCCTGGTGGAAAAGGCTTACCAGAGCGTTAACCCGGGCGGCGTGCTGCTCGTCTACGACCGCATGCTCGAGCGTGAGTCCAGCCGTGTGGAGAATCTGGTGATCAGCCTGGACATGCTGCTCGTCACCGACGGTGGCTCCGAGTACACGGTGGCCGAGCTGCGCGGGCACGCGCAAGCGGCCGGTTTCGTCTCGATTGAGGATCGTCCGCTCGGCGAGTACGACACGCTCCTGGTCGCCCACAAGGCGGGCTGAGAGCTGACCGCGCGGGCGGGCAAGGCTTCCCGGCCGTGCCCGCCCGTGGTGCGTCCGCCGCGCCAGCGCAGGCCCCCCGGATGCGCCGTGCGGACTACGGTTTCGGCTGGGATTGCCCGCACGCCCGGGTAGGTCCGCGGCCGCGGCAGCCGCGGTGCCAGCCCGGGCGGCGACCCCCGGACCCGCCGAGCGGCCCAGGGTCTCCACCGGGATCACTCCGCACGCCCCGATCGGTTCGCGCCAGCGCAGCCGTTAGGGATATTTATCCAAAACGGCTGAACGCGGCGTGTCACTCGCCAGGAAGGCTTTTTGCGAATGGCCTGCGGGAACTAAGCGCTGGCTTTGCGGCAGACAACCAGCGTCTCGTAGTCGTCAAGCTGCTGGTCACTCACGGAGCTGAAGCCGACGGAGGTGGCGAGTTCGGTCAGCTCGCCGATCGTGTACTCCGCTCCTCCCTCGGTGACAAGCGCCATGACAATGCTGGCCAGAAGGTTATCGATGTTGGGCCGTTCGTCGTCCAGCATCCGGTCGTGGACCAGCAGGATTCCACCGGGATTGACCGCATGAAAGGCTTTGCGCACCAGCGATTCCCGCTGGTTTGGCGGCCAGTTATGGAGGATGTGGCCGAAGATCGCCACATCGGCCCGGGGCAGCGGGTCGCCGAAGAAGTCGCCCGGATGGAACCGCACGGTCGCCGCCGTGCCCAGCTCGGCCATGCGCTCGTCAAACAGCGGCTCAAGCTGCGGCAGGTCGAACACGTGCCCGGTGAGCCCGGGGCACGCGGCGACAAGCTGCCCGGCCAGGCTGCCCCTGCAGCCGCCGACGTCGAGCACCGAGCGGTAGGCGGACCAGTCAAGCGCCTCGATCAGCCGCGGGACGACCGGCTGCAGCACGCCCTCCATCATGTGCGCGTATCGCCGCAGTTCCGCCAGATCGTCCAGCATGGCCGCGAAGTTGTCCGGTGCGGAACGCGGCCGGCCGTCGCGCAGCGTCTCGGTCAGCCCGCCCCAGACCGGGTACAGGTTCGCCTTGGCGCCAAGCAGGAACCCGCCGACGTAGCCGGGGTCGCCCTTGACGAGGTGGCGGCTGGGGCCGAGGGCGTTGCGGTACCTGCCGTCCTCCTCCTCCAGCAGGCCGAGCACGACAAGCAGTCGCAGGAAGTCGCGCAACCCGCGACCGTGCAGCCCAAGCCTGCCACGGATGTCAGCCTCAGTGGATGGGCTGTCGCGCAGGACGGTGAACAGGTCGAGCTCAACGGCCGTGAGCAGCGCCTGCGCCTGGCAGAAAGCGTTGCCGAGCTGGAGAATGCCGTGCACAGAGCCAATGTCGGGGGCTGTGCTCATCATCGGCAGGCTTCCCTTCCTTTCGCCTACTCGCGAATCACGATCATGCCGCGCCGCCATGGAACATGACTCGAGCCAGGCTGGTGCGCGCATGCGCGCAGCCCCTGCTACACCGGCGCTCGAGCCCAGCGCGAACAAGCGGTCGCACAGTATTGCAGACAACGTTTCTGGCAAACATAGCTATAGCCATGGGAACGGTGAATGTGATGCATGTGAGCGCTGACAAGGAAACGTGCGCGGTAAGCAGCGTGTGCGTCTACCGCGTGCCCCAGGTTTTCGATCAGGACGAGGACGGCGCAGTCGAAATCATCGACGCGAACCCGCCCGCCGAGTTGCATGACGCGGTCAGAAGTGCGGCGCGCGGTTGCCCGACCCGCTCAATTCACCTTCGCTAACCGCGCTGCGGCGAGCTTTGACCTAACTGAGGGAGATGCGGATGTGCGGCATTGCCGGCTGGGTGGACTTCGGGCGCGACCTGACGCAGGAGCGGCCAACGCTGCAGGCAATGACCGACACCCTGGCCAACCGGGGTGTGGACGACCAGGGCCTGTGGGTTAGGGGCAACGCAGGGCTCGGGCACACCCGCACCTCCATCATCGATCTGGTCGGCGGCGCGCAGCCGCTGACCGTCGAGGAGGACGGCCGCCCCGTCGCCGTGATCGTTTATAACGGCGAGGTCTACAACTTCAAGCAGCTGCGGACCGAGTTGCAGGCGCGCGGGCAGCGATTCCGCACCCGCAGCGACACCGAGGTGGTCCTGCGTTCCTATCTGGAATGGGGGCCCGACTTCGCCAAACGGCTCGAAGGCATCTTCGCCTTCGCGATCTGGGACCTCCGGCGCGAGGAAATCGTGCTGGTACGCGACCGGCTGGGGGTGAAGCCCCTTTTCTATACCCGCCTGCCGGAGGGTGTCCTGTTCGGTTCCGAGCCGAAGGCGCTGCTTGCCAACCCGCTGGTCCGCCCGGTCGTCACTGTCGAAGGACTGCAAGAGCTGTTCGCCACGGCCAAAAAGCCCGGACAGGCGGTCTTCCATGACATGCGCGAGCTGCGGCCCGGCCACACGCTGACAATCGGCCGCAAGGGCGCTGTGGACCAGACGTACTGGGCGATCGGGGCGCGCCCGCACACCGAGGACCTCGGCGCGACCATCGCCAAGGTCCGCTCGATGCTCGAGGAGATCGTGCCGCGCGAGCTCGTGGCGGACGTGCCGCTGTGTACAGCGCTGTCCGGCGGGGTGGACTCCAGCACCGTGACCGCGATCGCCGCCGGATGGCGGTGGAGGACCGAGGGCGAGCGGGTCCGGACGTTTGTGACCACGTTCGACAACTACGCCAAGGACTTTCAGCCCGACGACGTGCGGTTCTCACCCGACGAGCCATACGCCGCGGAGGTCGCGGGCCATCTCAAGTCCGACCACATCAACATCAGGCTGAACACCCGGGAGCTGATGGATCCGGCGACGCGGCTGGCCGCGCTGCTGGCACAGGACATGCCGACGACGCTTGGTGACATGGACACCTCGAACTACCTCACCTGCCGCGAGATCAAGCGGCACTCCACCGTGGCCCTCGCCGGCGAGGTGGCCGATGAGATCTTCGGCGGATACAACTGGATGTTCAATCCCGACCTGGTGAACGCCGACATCTTCCCCTGGTCGGCCAACGAACCCCGCCAGCCCGGCTCCCCGAGCGGCCAGGGCAGGGGCCTGTTCGACCCCGGCCTGATGGAAAAGCTCGACATGAACCGCTATTACGCCGACCACTTCCATCAGGCCCTGGCCCAAGTGCCGCACCAGGAGGGGGAAGACGCCAAGGAGCGGCGGATGCGATCGATCAGCTACGTCACCCTGACCTGGTGGCTACCGATGCTGCTCGACCGCGGAGACCGGCTTTCCATGGCGCATGGCCTGGAGTTGCGGGTGCCCTACGCCGACCACCGGCTGGTGGAATACCTGTACAACACCCCGTGGAGCTTCAAGACCTTCGACGGCAGGGAGAAGAGCATCCTGCGGGCGGTGGCGCGCGACCTGCTGCCCCCCTCGATCCTGGAGCGCACCAAGAGCCCATGGCCGGTCACCCAGGACCCCGCGTACAGCCAGATGTTGCACGATGAACTGTCCGCCCTTGTCAGCGACCCCTCCTCACCGGCGCTGCCGTTCCTCGACATCAACGCGGTGCGGAGCACGCTCGACCACCCCTCCGGCATCGCGCACGAGTGGATCAGCAGGATGCACGTCGAGATGGCGCTGCAGTTCAACACCTGGCTGGAGCGCTACAAGGTGGAGCTGGCGATCTGATCCCGTGAGGATCTCGTGAGGATCTCGTGAGGAGATGAGCATGGATTTCCCCGACGTGCTGCGCAGGCGCGTGATGGTGCGCAGCTACACCGACGAGCCCGTGTCCGACGACGCGCTCCGGCGCATTCTGGGCACGATGCGTCGGGCGCCGAGCGCAGGGTTCAGCCAGGGCCAGCGGCTTGTCGTTGTCACCGACCCCAAGCTCAGGCAGGAAGCCGCCGACATCGCCGAGAGCCGCTATGTCGAGCTGGGCTTTCCGCGGTGGATCGCCAAGGCGCCCGTACACGTCTACGTGTGCACGCGCGAACGCTCCTACCATGAGCGCTACGGCGAGGCCGAGGAGGTCCGGCCCGGGTACTCCGAGATTCCGTGGCCGGTGCCGTTCTGGTGGTTCGATTGCGGCGCGGTGTTCATGCTGCTGCAGCTCGCGGCGATCAACGAGGGGCTTGCCACCGGGTTCGTCAGCTCTGTCTACACCGACGAGCTCCAGGCGCTGGCACGCGTGGTCGACCTCCCTGACGAGCTCGCCCTGACCGGCGTGCTCACCATCGGGCATCCGGACAACAGCCTGACCATGCCCGTGCCCGCCAACGCCGCCAAGCGCAAGCCGAACGAGGAGCTCATCGACTGGCGCACGTGAGTCGACTGGCCGCGCAGCGCCCTCCCGCGCAGCCCCGCGGTGGCAGCCGAGCTGGCACACCCGGCGTTTCGCTCAAAGACGGCCGCGGCATAGGTTTCGGCGGCCGCGGCCGCCGAAACCTATGCCGCGGCGAGGATGGCGCAGAGCTCTTCGCGGCTGGGCCCGGCCTTGGGTTCCGACGCGGAGGCGATCCGCTCACCGCCTTGCTGGGCTCGCGAGACGATATCGGGGTTGTTGAGCACGGCCTGCGCGGGCCCTGTGAGGTTGACCCGCCGACAGAAAGCGCGGCCAAGCTCAATGTCAAACAGCGTCTTACCGGCCGCGATGCCCTGCGCGATAAGATCCTGGCGCTCCATCTCGGCACGGTCGTGCTCGGGCACTCGCTGGCCGGTGCTCCGGTAGATGCGCGCACGGTCCATGGCGGCTGACTCCCGATACACGGCGTCGGCTTCGCTCGCGGTAGCCGCGTCGTAGGCGAGGGCCATGGCGACCGGATCGCTGTCGTGCCGGACGATGGCCTCCGCGGCGGCGAAGGCGTAGGTGAGCGCCATCGACGCCCCCCAGCCATAGGCAGGGTTCGTCGTGCTCAACGAGTCGCCAATGGCGAGCAGGCCGAGCACAATTGGCTGGCCATCGACCACATAGCGGCGGCGGACGTTGTGATGCCCGCCCATGGTATGGACATCGTTCACCGGTGTGGCGTTGGCTGGGTCGATCCAAGGGGCCACCGCCGGGATGCTGCGGGCCGCGGCCTCCCAGGCCCATGTGTGGCGAAGGCGCCTCATCTCCTGGTCATCGGGGCTGGCTTCGAGTGAGATGGCGAACGTGTCGTGATCGCCGGGAAAGCCGATAAACCGGACGCTTTCAAGCTCTCCCCGCAGGATGGTGATGGCGGTCCTGGAAAGCTCGCACTCGGGAGTGAATCGGTAGTAGCGGCTGAAATAAACGGTCTGGCAGTCCTGGACGTCGCTGCGTACGTGAGCGCCTTCGGCTGCGAGCCACCGAGACACGCGTGAGCGCTGGCCGCCGCAATCGAGCACCAGGTCGGCATCGAACTCGCGGCCGTCGGCCAGATGGACGCCCGTGACTCGGGGCGGGCCCTCAGCGCGCCGGTCGAACCGCAAACCCGCCGCGACCGCCGGGCAGACGAAGTTGACGCTGGCCTCGGCTTCCGCAGTGCGCCGCATGGCGAGTTCAAAGGCCGCACGCCTGGCCCACACCTGGGTGAACTCGTCGTCGGAGGGTTGCCAGAGTTCCCCGGGAATGAGCCGCTTGAAGACGTTGATCTCTTCGATGCCGTCGTCCCGCAGGCGTTGGAGCACGCCGGGCGCGTGGGCGGCCAGCAGGTTGCGGGCACGGGCCGAGAAGCCGTGCGGAAGACGGAACTGGGGCACGCCTCGGCGCTCCCACGTCAAGAAGGGGTCCTGGTCTGTCGGTGGCGGCGGGTCCCGCTCGATCAGCGTGACCGGCCGACCCTGCCGTGCGAGAGCGAGGGCTGATGCCAGACCTGCGATGCCCCCGCCGAGGACGACGATGCGCCGGGTCATCGGGGCCGCCCCAGCGACAGGCAAGTGCCGGGCGATGCGCTCAGCCTCTGCGCCGCCACGCGTTCCCCAAGGAAGCTCTGGCCCATGGCGCCAGCCGCCGCGATCGGCTCTTGTATTCGACGCCGAACGGGCGCGCGGGTCGCGGATCGGGTCATCACGTTCCTCCATGCCGTGGTTCCACTCGCCCCGGTCGGTGCGAGGGTGCCCGGATCGGGTCAAGCGGCGGCTGAGCCGTGATTGAGCCGTCGGGCGGGAGGTCATTTCCGCTGCGGTTGGCGGAGTTGGCGGCCGCAGGAACGCAATCGGCGGGAACCGCGCCACGAGCGGGTCCGCAGACTGGTCAAACAAATCCGTCAGATGATCGACCTGCCGTGGAACACGGTCCCGTTTCATGGCGAAGTACCGTCAATGGCTCTCGCCCGCCGCTGAACTCCGCATTTCAGCCTCGACGACCATCATCGAGAGCCGCTCTAAAACACCTCGAACCATATTACGTTTGGCCATTGAATGATTATGTTCATCTCGTCCGGGTAGACAGCCTTTGCCACCCGAACGGACCGCGGCGGCCGACAAGCTCGGCGATTGTGTACCCGAGTGAGGCAACGGCGCTCGAGAGAGGAGGCCGGTGGTGGTGGGGTTGACGATTGAGGCGCGAGGGCTGGTTAAGCGGTTTGGCAAGACGACGGCGCTTGATGGTCTTGATGTCGCGGTGGAACCGGGCCAGGTCGTGGCGGTTCTCGGCCCGAATGGGGCGGGAAAGACCACTTTTGTCCGTTCGGTGGCGACGTTACTGCGGCTCGACAGTGGGGTCCTGCGGGTCGTCGGTCATGATGTGCGGGCGGATCCGGTGGCCGTACGTCAGGTAATTGGGCTGGCCGGGCAGTTTGCCGCGGTGGAGCCGGCGATGACGGGGCGCGAGAACCTGGAGATGGTCGCACGGTTGTTTGGGCTGCGGCGGCGGGAAGCGCGGAAGGCCGCAGCTCGAGTGCTGGATCAGTTTGGCTTGACCGGCGACGCGGACCGGCTGGTGCGTGGGTATTCGGGCGGGATGCGGCGCAAGCTGGACCTGGGCGCGAGCCTGGTGGTGGCGCCGCGGCTGCTGCTGCTCGACGAGCCGACGACAGGGCTGGACCCGCGGGCGCGGCTCGACCTGTGGGATGTGATCGACGGGCTGGTGGGGGGCGGCACCGACGTGCTGCTCACCACGCAGTACCTGGACGAGGCCGAGCGCCTGGCCAGCCACATCGTGATCATCGATCACGGGCGCGTGGTCGCCTCCGGGCCGCCCGCTGAGCTGAAGCGCCGGGTCGGCGGCAACGTGCTTGAGGTGCAGGTGCGGGACCGACCAGACCTGACCAAGGTGACGGCTGCGCTGGCCGCGGCCGGGTTTGGGCAGCCGCGCGCCGACGAGGCGACCAGGCGTATCAGCGTCGCCGCTGGCGCGGACGCGGGCGCGGGGTGGCTGATGGGCGGTCTGCGGGCCATCGAGGACGCCGGGGTGGAGCTGGCCGGGATCAGCGTCCGCGAGCCGAGCCTGGACGAGGTGTTCCTCGCGCTGACCGGCCAGCCCGCCACTGGTCGCCCAAACGAAGATCAGCCACACGGCGGCGGCGCAGGCACGGGTGAGCCAGCCGGTGAAGCGGCAGGCAACGCAGCCGGCGCCCGCGGCAAGGGTGCGTGAGCAGGCCAGACGTGACTCTTCAGGACCGGGACAGGAGAGGTTGACGATGACAGCGATGACAGCGGCGGTGGCGGGTGGGCCGGCGCCGCGCCGGGCGGGGCTGGGTGTGGCGACGGTTTTGGTGGCCAAGCGGGCGGTGCTGAGTTTTTTGCGGACTCCGC
>WNGE01002194.1_pt1 | contig 65173 bp, 57 predicted proteins | sample 5400651 | NCBI WGS metagenome assembly WNGE01 (sample SAMN13153370, study PRJNA577476) | soil metagenome | isolation source: 60 cm soil or saprolite under grassland replicate 2 | place: USA:California | collected 2016-06-15 | reverse complement strand
TTCACGAATCGCCGTGCGGCCGCGTTTGCCGCTGTGCTCTTGCCACTTTGCAGAGCAAAGTGGCAAGTGGAGACCTGACCCTTCGCTTCCTCAGCTTTTGAGCCGCACGGACAGCCTCTGCGCCTGTTCCTTCCTTCTGCGGATCATCGCGCGCCTCTTCTGCCGCCCCTTGTCTCTCCAGTGCTTGTACGCATGCGCCATCTTTGGATGGCGATGCAGGAACCGGCGAACGGCGCGCCGCACGGTCGGCGAGACCAGAGTCAGGAACAGGAGCCCCATCACGAAGAAGGGGACCTGGGGCATCACGGGAATCAGGACCCCGATGACGCCGAGGACGAAGAAGACGATCGCGAGAACGAGGTTCCACGCCTTGTTGCGCCGCGCGCGCGACTTGCGCGGGGTCTCGTGATTGGGTTCCGTCTTCGACGGGAGGGCGGCCATCTCGCCCTACAGTAGCGAAAGCGCCGGTTCGGGGCGAGCCGCGCCTATTCGCGGGGGCGCGTTCGGGGGCTTCCCTCGATGTTCTCGGTCAGAAAAGCTGTTCCCGAACGGCTCGGCCGGCCCTGGACATCCACGTCCACGGCGGTTTGCCGGGCCTCAACGCGCAGCCGGTTGTGCACGTCGCGCACGCCGCGAACCGATTCAGCCAGGTCCTCGGCCAGCCGTTTGATGCGGCGGCCGCCCACGGTGCCTTCGAGAGTGACCTCTCCGTTGACGACCTGAACGGAAATGTCGGTGGCGTCGATCTCTCCGTCTTCTTCGAGCCGCTCGTTGACTTCTTCCCACATGCGCTCGTCCGGGCGGACGTAGCCTTTCGGCCCGCGCCCGGCGAAAGGCCCGCGGATCGATTCCCGCGCGATCTGCCACCCCTGACCTCCGGCGCCGCCTTCGGGTTGCGCGGATCCCGCGTAGGGATCGACGAACTCCCGGTGATAGCCCTTTCCCGCGTAGAAGACGTAGCCGGGAGTCGACCACTCGTCGTAAGGCCGGGTGAAGACCTCTTCGCGCTCCTGACTCACCCAGCGCCCGCGCTCGGGCTTGTCGAAGCCGCTCCCGTAGCGAAACTCACTCGGTTCGCCGTGCTCGTCGCCGGACCCCTCGTATGCTCCGAACTGCGGACGTTCGACGCCTCGGCGGAACTCATCATCCGGATTCGCCATGTGAGCCTCCGCACGAAGAGCACTGCAACCGCCGTGCCCCGATATCCGCGGAATCTTGACGAGAATGACCCGAAGCGGCCGCCCCGTCGTTACGATGCGAGAGATTAGAAGTCCCCGGACGAGATGGCCGATCACTGTCATGCTCGGCTCGTTGATCCTCGTCAGCTTTCTGCGGAGCCAGCGCGCTAACGATTCTGGATCGGTTGGTAGCCCATACGGGAATCGAACCCGTATTTCGGCCTTGAGAGGGCCGCGTCCTAACCGTTAGACGAATGGGCCGGTGGGCGCGGAAACGTAGCACAGGCCCTCGGGAGTGCGCAAACCTCGACCATTGCAGCGGCCCGGGCCTTGCATCCTGCTCTCCCGTTGGGAGGGACCATGAAAAGGGATCAATTGAACGAGCTTCTTTACCAGATGTTGGAGACGGAGATGGGCGGCGTCGAGGTCTATCGAACCGCGATCCACTGCGCGACGAACGATGACTTGAAGAGAGAGTGGCAGAAGTATCTACAGCAAACCGAAAACCACGTGCAGGTCGTTACCGAGATCTTCGAGTCCATGGGACTCGACGCAGAAGCCGAAACTCCGGGACGCCAGGTGGTCCGCCACATCGGAGAATCCCTGGTGAAGGCGATGGAGATGGCCCTCTCCTCCGCGCCGCCCGAGGCTGCGCAGATCGTCGCGGCCGAGTGCGTCGTTCTGGCCGAGACGAAGGACCATCTGAACTGGGAGCTGCTCGGCCAGGTCGCGAAGAAGGCGAAGGCCGAGGACAAGAGGGCACTCGAAACCGCCCAGGAGAAAGTCGAGGACGAGGAGGACGAGCACCTGTACCACACTGCCGGGTGGGCGCGAGAGCTCTGGATCGAGTTCCTCGGGATGCCCGCCGTGATGCCTCCGCCCGAAGAGGAGAAGGACGTCAAGACGGCGATCGGTGCGGCCCGCGCGAAACAGTCGCGCACGGAGATGCTCTAGGAACTGAAACGGAGATCGAACCAGCGGCCCGCGGTCACTCGCGGGCCGTTTTCTTTGTCCGCTAGCTCGAGGGCGGCGATGCCGGCTGGAGCACCTTTCCCGGCCGATATCGCACCCAGCGCAGGATCTCCGGGATCGTCGGCTTCTTTCCGTACATGAGGATGCCGACGCGGTAGATCCTTCCCGCGAACCATGCAATTCCCATCGTCGAGAGGACGAGGATCACGATGGACAGCCCGATCTGCCAGGCCGGCGGCTCCGCAATCGCCGTGCGCAGATACATGACGAGCGGCGCGGTAAAGGGGATCAGCGACGCTGCGACCGCCACCGGGCCGTTCGGATTGTTCATGACGGCCGGATAGACCGCGACCCCGCTGACGATCAGCATCTGAGGAAATATCGCAAGCTGCTGTGCCTCCTGGTCCGAGTTGAAGGGCGCTCCGACCGCCGTAAAGATGCTGGCATAGAGGAAGTATCCGAGAATAAAGAAGAGCAGGAAGTATCCGATCATCGAAAGGGGAATCATCGGCGCGCCCGTCTCGCCCATCGCCATGAGCCCGGCAATGGCAGGGAGGGAAAGGTTCATCGCGACCAGAGACCACACCAGATATTGCGTCAGTCCAACGAGGCCGATCCCGACGATTTTCCCGAGCATCAGCTCCGTCGGACGGACCGACGCGATGATGAGCTCGACGATGCGATTCGTTTTCTCCTCGATGACACCGCGCAGGTTCTGGAAGCCATACATGAAGAAGGTCAGATACATGAGGATCATGAAGACGAGAGCGGCGATGATGCCGGCGCCCTTTTCCTCGGTAACTCCTTTCGTCGTGACCTTCCAGGTCTTCAGATCCACGGTTTTCTCGAGGTCTGCGCCAACCGACGCGGGAAGACCACGGTCGGCGATCTTCTGATGGAGGATGGTCCGATTGATCGCGTCTTTCATCTGCGACAATGCGACGAACTCGGAGACCGAGATCGAGTAGTACTCGGCCCGCTCCTTCTCGAGAAGCGCGGGGTCGAGGACCAGGTAACCGTAGATCTTCTTCTGTAGAACTTCCTTTCGGAGCGCATCTTTCGTCTGCTCGAGGTCCCCGGTAATCGGCCTCGTCTCCAGGATCCAGTGGATTCCGCGCGTGCCGGGACTTTTCCGTCGCTGGGCTTCCTCGCTGCTCGCCAGATCGCGCGCGAGCGGTTGAGCGAGGTGCCCGGTCACGTCTACGACCGCGACCCGCCGCTCGCCGCTCGCCTTTCGCATTGCCGTGACCTGAACCGCCATGTATCCCAGGAAGAAGGCCGGCACGAGGAACGTCGCGATCCAGAACGCCTTCGTTCGAACGCGCTCCAGATACTCCCGGCGGATGACGGCGAAAACTTTCCTCCAGCTCATTTTTTCCTCACTCGATCGTCCGGGTCTCTTCGATCCCGGCGGCGCGGACGGCGTCGAGATAGATCTCCAGCAGCTCGTGTCGGTCGAGGGCCCGTCGCAGGAATTCCCGGAGATCGGTCCCCGGGGACAGAGCGATGAGATAACCGCCGTTGACGGGCTGGGACGAGGCGACCCCGGGCAGCGCCGCAATCTCGTCTGGACGCGCGTCAACGGACAACTGGAGCAGGTTGCGCGAGAATCGGCGCTTCAGATCCCGGAGATCGCCCTCCAGGATCTTCTTCGAGCGCGCCATGAGGCAGATCTCGTCGCAGAGTTTCTCGGCCTGCTCGAGGACGTGCGTCGAAAAGACGATGGTTTTCCCCTGCTTCCGGAAATCGCTCAGGTATTCCTTGATGATCGCGGTGTTGATCGGATCGAGGCCGGAGAACGGCTCGTCTAAAATCAGGATCTCCGGGTCGTGGATGACCGTCGCGATGAACTGGACCTTCTGCTGCATGCCCTTCGAGAGCTCGTCGACTTTCTTCTTCAGCCAGGGCTTCAGCTCGAGCTTCTCGGCCCACTCGGCGATCCGCCGGCGGGCGACTTCGCGCGAGACCTCCTTGATCGCCGCGAGAAACAGGAGGTGGTCGAGGACCTTCATCTTCCGGTAGAGCCCGCGCTCTTCCGGGAGATAACCGACCCGGTTCTGTATCTCCCGGGTCATCGGCTGGCCGAGAACGCGGATCTCCCCCGAGTCGGCCGCGGTGATGTTCATGATCATCCGGATCGTGGTCGTCTTTCCCGCGCCATTGGGGCCGAGAAGGCCGAAGACGACCCCCCGCGGAACGCGGAAGGAGAGCGAGTCCACGGCCGGAAACTTGCCGAAGACCTTCGAAACGTTCTCGAGCTCGATTGCGGCGGTCATATTCGAGTCTTTGGCTTACGTGCCCCAGTTTCGAAGGTTCATGGCGGAGAGGGAGGGATTCGAACCCTCGAAACCCGTTAGGGCTTACCGGTTTTCGAGACCGGCCTGATCAACCACTCCAGCACCTCTCCTTGGGCTGGGGTCAACGCTGAATGGCTGAATTCAGTGATTCAGCGCTGACCCTACTTTGGTCGAAACGCGAAATGTAGCGAATTCGGGGGATGGGCGCTACCGCCGGGCCTGGAAGAACAGCTTCATCAGCTCGGCACATTCCTCGGAGAGAAGTCCTCCTTCGACCTCGCACCGGTGGTTCAGGCGCGGATCCTGAGGGACGTTCGCCAGCGTTCCGCAATAGCCGGCCTTCGGGTCCACACACCCGAACACGATGCGCGCGAGGCGGGCATTGACGGCGGCGCCGGCGCACATCGGACAGGGCTCGACGGTTGCGTAGAGGGTCGCCCCGTCCAGCCGCCAGGTGCCGGCCGCCTGCGCGGCTTCACGGATCGCCTCGATCTCCGCGTGGTGGGTCGGGTCGGCGAGCGCCTCGCGCCGGTTGCGGCCCCGCCCGATCATGTGGCCGTCGCGCACGACGACCGCGCCGACGGGCACCTCCCGCTCGGAAAAAGCGATCCGGGCGAAGGCGAGCGCCTCGCGCTGGAACTTCTCGTCGTCGGGGGTGAACGACACCGCGGGGAGGGTACCGCACGCCGGCCTCTCGAGAGCGGCACGGAGACGTGGAATTGCTTGAAAACAGAGAGTATTTTCGGTAGCGTACCCGGCTCCTGCGCCCATAGCTCAACTGGATAGAGCGTCTGACTACGGATCAGGAGGTTGGGGGTTCAAGTCCTCCTGGGCGCACCATCCTTATGTTCTCGGCAGTCAGTTCTCCGTTCTCCGGGCGGCGTCGAGGACGGAAGAGTGACCGTCGGGGAGAGAGGCGGACGCTCGATCGGGCGGGATGACGAACTTTCAACCCCGCCAAACGTAAGAAAATAGGCGATTCGAGTTGCCGTCACCGGAGGGAAGTCGATGTCGAAAAAGACGAAGATCGTTCTGGGCGTCCTGGGGGCCATCGTGCTCGCCTTCGTCGCCATGGGATTCATCTTGCGCAAGGACAAGGACGTCGCCCGGGTGACCACAGCCAAAGTTGAAAAGATCGATCTCGTCGCCAAGGTCACGGCGAACGGAAAGATCCAGGCCCGCCGGAAGGTCGACCTTTCGGCGCTTGTCATGGGGCAGATCGTGAACCTCGCGGCGAAGGAAGGCGATCGGGTTCAGAAGGGTCAGCTCCTCCTCCAGATCGACCGGGCCCAGCTGGCCGCGCAGACGGCGGGGCGGGAGTCGGCGCTCGGGGCGATGCGGTCCGATCTCCTGGCGGCGCGGTCCAACGCGGAGCAGGCGCGCTTCGATTACGAGCGGGCGCGCCGCAACTGGGAGTCCAAGATCCTGTCGGAGGCGGAGTACCAGAAGACGAAGTCCGCGTACGACACGGCGCAGGCGAACCTTTCGGCGACGCAACAGCGGCTGCAGGAGTCGGGCGCGAACCTCGCGGCCAGCCGCGACTCGCTCTCGAAGACAACGGTCAGCGCGCCCATCGCCGGCGTCGTCACCTACCTTCCGGTGAAGGAGGGCGAGGTCACCGTCATCGGCACGATGAACAACCCGGGGACGCAACTGCTCACGATTTCCGACATGTCCGAGGTCGAGGCGGTGATGATGGTCGACGAGACCTCCGTGCCGGAGGTCAAAGTCGGGCAGAAAGCCAACCTGAACATCGACGCGTATCCGAATCGGACTTTCGTGGGGATCGTCACCGAGGTCGGGTCCTCTCCGATCGCGAAAAACGACCCGGACCTGCTCTCGCTCACGCAGGGGTCGGAAGCCATCAACTTCAAGGTGAAGATCCGCGTGACCAATCCGCCCGATACGATCCGACCGGGTTTCTCGGTCACCGCCGACATCCTCACGGGACGCAAGGAAGGGGCGACCGCCATTCCGATCCAGGCGCTCGTGGTCCGGGACGTTCCAAAGAAGGAGGGCAAACCGGCAGCGGCGAGCAGCGCGGGTCGGCCGCAGACCGAAGAGGGCGTGTATCTCGTCAAGAACCAGAAGCTCGCCTTCGAGAAAGTCGTGACGGGGCTTGCGGGTGAGCTCATGATCGAAGTGAAGAGCGGACCGAAGGTCGGCGAGGAGATCGTGACCGGTCCCTTCAAAGTACTGCGCCAGGTGAAGGAGGGGGACAAAGTGATCGTCGAGAAAGAGGGCGGAAAGAAAGGGAGCCGCACTCCGCCGCCCGCATGAAGTCCGCCGAGCTCCTCCGCGTCTCGGCCTCGGCGCTGACGCGCCACAAGATGCGCGCGTTCCTGACGCTCCTGGGCGTGATCATCGGAGTCGCCACGGTCGTCGGCGTGGTCTCGGTCATCTCGGGATTGAACACGTACGTCAACGACAAGGTCATCGGCTTGAACCCGGACATCGTGATCTTCACGAAGTACGGGATCATCACGAGCCGCGACGAGTGGCTGATCGCGCGCAAGCGGCGGAGCATCACGCTGACCGACATGGAGATCGTCCGACGTGAGTGCCGCCTCTGCCAGGAGGTCGGCGGGCGCGGCGACCGGACCCGGCCCGTCAAGTACGGCGACCGCAAGCTCGCGGACGTCGAGATCCAGGGCCACACCCCGAACATGGGCGAAGCGATGAACTTCGACATCGCGACCGGCCGGTATTTCACGGCGGCCGAGTACGACCATGCGGCCGCGGTGGCCGTCATCGGCTGGGACGTGCAGGACCAGCTCTTCCCGCACATCGACCCGGTCGGCCGAGTGATGAAAGTCGACGGGTATCCCGTCAAGGTCATCGGCACTCTCGCGAAGCAGGGCAACGTCATGGGCCAGAGCCAGGACAACGTCGTCTACATGCCGTTGACACTCTTCAAGAAACACGTCGCCCCGAGCGAGGACATCGGCGTCTTCATCAAGCCGAAGGGGGGCGTCGCGATGGTGGCGCGTGCAACGGATGAAGTCCGCTCGATCCTGCGCTCGCTGCGAAAGACGAAGTTCGACAAGGACGACCCGTTCGGGCTGGTGACAGCGGAGATGCTCCAGGATCTCTGGAAGAACATTTCCGCCGGCGCATTCCTTTTGATGATCCTGATCTCCGGGATCTCGCTCGTCGTCGGCGCGATCGTGATTGCCAACATCATGTTCGTATCGGTCGTCGAGCGAACCAAGGAGATCGGCGTCCGGCGGGCGCTCGGCGCGCGCCGCCGCGACATCCGCCGGCAATTCCTGCTGGAAGCGGCGATGCTCTCCGCGATCGGTGGGGTCATCGGCGTGCTTCTCGGAGCGTTGATCGCGCTGGCGGTCAAGCAGGTCTTCCCAGCGCAGATCAAGCTCTCTTTCGTCGTGATCGGAATCGGCGTCGCGACGGTGACGGGGCTGCTCGCGGGATGGATTCCCTCCTCGCAGGCCAGCAAGCTCGCGCCGGTGGACGCGCTTCGATACGAGTAGACGATCGAGGACCAAAGAGCCGAGTAGCAGCCGATGTCGCGCCTTTTCAGTCACCTCCGCCGTGGATTCGGCGAGAACACGCGTTTCGCGCTCCTCGCGGTCCGCGCCCACAAGCTGCGCGCTTTCCTGACCGTTCTCGGGATCGTCGTCGGCGTCGCGACGGTGATCGCCATGGTCTCGATCGTGACCGGCTTCAACAACAACATGATCCGCAACTTCCAGAGCTTCGGCGCGACCCTCGTCCAGTTCCAGAAGTTCGAGCCCCGATTCGGTCCGGGACACGGGCGTTCGGAGGGCGAGCGGCGCCGGAAGGACTTGACGTACGCGGACGCGGTCGTGCTGAAGGAGTCCATCCCCGAGATGCGCGCGGTTTCCGCGGAACGCTACCTCTGGAACAGCGACATCAGCGTCAAATACCGCGACAACGAGACGACGACGCCGGTCGTCGCGGGCGTCACCGCCGATTACCCGGTCGCCAACAACCACTTCGTCTCTTACGGGCGGTTCATCACCGAGAGCGACTTCCGGCACCAGTCGAACGTCGCGGTCATCGGCGAGGACGTCCGGCACATCCTCTTTCCGCGCGAGGAGCCGCTGGAGAAGGTCGTGAACTTCAACGGCGAAGAATTCGTCATCATCGGAGTCCTCGAGAAGAAGGGGACCATGTTCGGAGGGTCGAACGACAACTTCTTCCTGATTCCGTTCACGACGTTCGATCGCAAGTTTCCTCAGATCAAGAACAGCGGAGGGGACACGATCCACATCGCGACGGTTCCCTACAAGCCGGACCAGGTCGCGCTCATCACCGACAAGGGGACGACCTTGCTGCGTGCCCGCCGGCACGTTCCTTTCGACAAGCCGAACGACTTCGCGATCTTCACACCCGACAAGTTGATCGAGAGTTTCCAGGGGATCACACGCGGCGTGACGCTGGCGATGGTTTTCATCGCGTTCATCTCGCTCCTGATCGGAGGCGTGGGCGTGATGAACATCATGCTCGTCTCGGTGACGGAGAGGACGCGGGAGATCGGCGTGAGGAAAGCGGTCGGCGCGTTCCGGCGCGACATCGTGCTGCAGTTCCTGACGGAGGCGACCACGCTTTCCGTCATCGGCGGCGCGATCGGGGTCGTGGTCGGGGTCGCGGTGCCGGCGGCGATCAAACGGGCCTTCGCGGCGTTGCCGGCGGAGACGCCGCTCTGGGTCGTGCTCGTCGGCCTGCTCGTCTCGATGTCGGTCGGGATCTTCTTCGGACTGTATCCCGCGGTGAAAGCCTCACGCCTCGATCCGATCGAAGCCCTCCGGTACGAATAGACCCGGAACAGGCGCGAAGGGCGGGATGAAAGGCATCTTCGGGCGCCTCCGGCGCGGGTTCGGTGAGAACACCCGGTTCGCGCTGCTGGCCGTCCGGGCGCACAAGCTGCGCGCGTCTCTGACCGTGCTGGGGATCGTCGTCGGCGTCGCAACGGTCATCGCGATGGTCTCGATCGTCACGGGCTTCAACAACAGCATGGTTCGTAACTTCCAGAGCTTCGGGGCATCGCTCGTCCTCTTCCAGAAGTACGAGCCCCGTTTCGGCCCGGGTGGCCCGAGACCGGAGGGCGAGCTGCGGCGGAAGGACCTGACCCTCGAGGATGCGGCGGCGCTGCGCGAAATTCCCGAGATGCGCGCCGTCTCGCCTCAGCGGTACCTCTGGGACAACACCGACTACCACCTGAAGTTCCGGGACGCCGAGGCGCGTTCGCCGCGCGTCTTCGGCGTCGTCGAGGAGTACCCCGTCGCGACGAGCCGGTTCGTTGCACAGGGACGTTTCCTGTCGACGACGGAGGTCGAGCACGCCGCGGACGTGATGGTGATCGGCGAAGAGATCCGGGACAAGCTCTTCCCCCGAGAGGATCCAATCGGGAAGAGGGTCACCCTCGGGCACGACGGTTACACAGTGATCGGCGTCTTCGAGAAGAAGGGCAGGATGTTCGGCGAGTCCCAGGACAACTTCGTCGTCATTCCGCTCACGACGTTCGACCGCAGGTTCCCGTGGATCAAGGTCGGCGGCAGCAACGGCGACGCGCTTCGCATCGCCACGGTTCCCTACACGCCGGACCAGGTGCCCGTGGTCATCGAGAAGGGAAGAACGATCCTGCGCGCGCGCCATCATGTCGCATTCGACAAGCCGGACGACTTCGGCATCGTCACCCCGGACAAGCTAATCGAGAGCTTCCAGGGAATCACGCGTGGAATCACTCTCGCGATGGTGTTCATCGCGTTCGTCTCGCTCCTGATCGGAGGCGTCGGCGTGATGAACATCATGCTGGTGTCGGTGACGGAGAGGACGCGGGAGATCGGCGTGAGGAAAGCGGTCGGCGCGTTTCGCCGGGACATCATCCTGCAGTTCCTGACGGAGGCGACGACCCTCTCCGTCCTGGGGGGTGCGATCGGAGTGGTTGTGGGGATCGCGATTCCGGCCGCGGTCAAGAAGGCATTCGAAGCACTGCCGGCGGAGACGCCCCTGTGGGCGGTGTTCGTGGGGCTGCTGGTCTCGATATCGGTGGGGATCTTCTTCGGACTTTACCCGGCGGTCAAAGCGTCACGGCTCGACCCGATCGAAGCCCTTCGTTACGAGTAATCACTCGCTCCACTCCGTCTCCAGCTTCGGCGGCTTCGTCAACGTCTTACGATAGCGATCCTTGAACGGCTTCTGCAGTGCTCGAACGTCTATATGGCCTCCGGTTCCCGAGTTTGACATGGGCGGAACGATAAGATTTTCGTCGCTCATGGCTCTGTCGCCGGGAAGCCGTCTCGGTCCCCACGAGATTCTCGCCCCGCTCGGGCAGGGCGGGATGGGAGAGGTCTACCGAGCCCGGGACATGCGCCTCGGGCGCGAGGTCGCGATCAAAATCCTTCCGGCGGCGTTCGCGTCAAACGCTGACCGGCTACAGCGGCTCGAGCACGAGGCGCGCTCCGCGTCGGCCTTGAACCATCCGAACATCGTGACGATCTACGAGGTCGGTCATGCGAATTCGACCTTCTACATCGCGATGGAGCTCGTCGAAGGCGCGAGCCTGCGAGAGCTCGTTCTCGCGGGTCTGCTTCCGCTGCGGCAGCTCCTCTCGATCGCAACCCAGATCGCCGACGGGCTCGCCAAGGCGCACGGCGCGGGAATCGTCCACCGGGACTTGAAACCCGAAAACCTCATGGTCTCCAACGACGGATTCGTGAAGATCCTCGACTTCGGACTCGCCAGGATCCTCCCCGCGCGATCCGACTCGGTCTCGGACCTCTCGACCTCGGATCACGAGGAGATCGGTACCAGCGGAATCGCCGGCACGGTCGGATACATGTCACCCGAACAGGCCTCGGGCCGTCCGCTCGACTTCCGATCGGATCAGTTCTCTTTCGGCGCCGTGATCTACGAGCTCGCGACGGGAGCGCGGGCGTTTCGGAGGGAGACGCCGGTGCAGACTCTGGCCGCGATCCTCGAGGACGATCCCGAGCCCATTGCCTCGTTGAATGCCCGTTTGCCCGCGCCGTTCTGCTGGCTCGTCGAGCGCTGCCTCTCGAAGAACCCGGAGGACCGGTACGCCTCGACGCGGGATCTCGCGCGCGACCTCGCTCTCCTCCGCGAGCGCCTTCTCGAATCGCCCGCCGAAGTCCGCGTCGTACGGCCGACGAACCTTCCGGTGCCGCGAACCCGCTTCGTCGGCCGCGAGAAGGAGCGCAGCGCCCTGCGGGCGTTGCTCGAGCGTCCGGACGTCCGGATCGTCAGCCTGACGGGCTTCGGCGGGATCGGAAAGACGCGGCTCGCTCTCCAGGTCGCCCACGAGATGTCGGATCGCTTTTCTGCGGGAGTTTCGTTCGTCCCCCTCGAATCCGCCCGGGACGCGGACCAGATGATCGCCGCGATCTCCCGAACGCTCGGGGTCCGGGAAACCGTCGGGCAAGCGATCTCGAACTCGTTGAAAGAGCACCTCGCGGCCACCGCGCGGGCGCCCATGCTCCTCGTCCTCGACAACTTCGAGCAGCTGCTCCCGGCGGCTCCAGCCGTCGCCGATCTCGTCGCCGCCGGCGCGGGTCTCCAGGTCGTGGTCACGAGCCGATCTCCGCTGCACGTCTACGGGGAGCACGAATTCCCCGTGCCGCCGCTCGCGTTGCCGGATCTCGAAAACCTTCCGTCGCTCGAGCGGTTGCCTCAGTACGAATCGGTCGCCCTGTTCCTGCAGAGGGCGCAGGCGGTCAAGCCGGACTTCGCCCTCACGAAGGAGAACGCGCCGGCGATCGCCGACATCTGCGCGCGGCTGGACGGTTTGCCGCTGGCGCTCGAGCTCGCCGCCGCTCGAGTCAAGCTGCTCCCGCCGGCCGCGATGCAGACGAAGCTCGAGAAACGCCTGCAGCTCCTGACCGGGGGCGCGCTCGATCTGCCGGCCCGGCAACGCACCCTCCGGGGCGCGATCGAGTGGAGTCACGACCTCCTGAACGAGAACGAGCAGAAGCTCTTCCGCCGCCTTTCGGTGTTCGCGGGCGGATCCACCTTCGAGGCGGCCGAAGCCGTCTGCAATGCGAAGGAGGATCTCGGGCTGGACCTTCTCGACGGGATGTCGTCCTTAGTCGACAAGAGCCTGATTCGGCAGGTCGAGACGGCGGAAAAGGAGCCGCGGTTCGTGATGCTCGAGACCATTCGCGAGTACGCGCTCGAGCGGCTCACGGGTTCGGGCGACGAGCCGATCACGCGCCGCGCCCACGCCGCTTACTGCCTGGTTCTCGCGGAGGAGGTCGGGTCGGCGGATAGCGGCGTCGAGCCCTCCGACTGGCTCGACCGGTGCGACCGGGAGCACGAGAATTTCCGGGCGGCGCTCGACTGGCTCTGCCGCAACAACGAGGCGCAATGGGGGCTTCGGCTCGGAGGGGCGCTGTTCCAGTTCTGGGAGCGGCGGGAGGACATCACCGACGGGAGGGGATGGCTGGCGAGGATCCTCGATCTTCCGGGAGCCGCGGCGCGCGACAAAGTCCGCGCGCGGGCCGTCTTCGCCGCCGGCGTCCTCGCCGGCGCGCAGAAGGACTACGAGGCCGCCGACGCCCTTCTCACCGAAAGCCTGGAGATCAATCGGGAGACGGACGACAAGTGGGCTGCGGCAGTTTCGCTGAACGCGCTCGCCGTGACTGCCCTCGACCAAAGGGACGTGTCCGCCGCGCGCTCACTCTCCGAGCAGAATCTGGCGGTCTGGCGCGAGCTCGGGGATCGCGCAGCGGTCGCGCGATCGCTCTCCAACCTCGCGAGCGTCGTCAAGGAGCAGGGGGACTACCCTCTCGCGCGCTCCCTCTACGACGAAGCGCTCGGAATCTTTCGCGAGGTCGGCGACGCGACGGCGGCGGCGCGGGTCTTGAACAAGCAGGGGGACGCCGCACGCGAGCAGGGCGCGACGTCGGAAGCCCGGGAGCTCTACGAGCAGAGTCTCGCGACCTTCCGGGAGTTCGGCGATCGGTGGGGGATGGCCCTCGCTCTCGCCGACCTGGGAAACCTGGCGCGGGAGCGCGGTGATCCCTCCGCCGCCCGGACGCTCTACAAAGACAGCCTCCGGATCTTCCAGGATCTCGATTACAAGCGGGGCGTCGCGCAGATTCTCGAGAACCTCGCGTGCGTGGCCGCCGAACGGGGTGAATCGAAGACGGCGCTCGCGCTCGCGGGATCGGCGGCGGCGCTCCGCCACGCTCTCGGGACGCCGCTCAGGCCTTCCGAGCACGCGAAGCTGGAAGCGGGTCTGGCGTCGGCCCGGGAGGGATTGGCGGGCTCGGAAGGAGCGTCGGCCTGGATGGAAGGCTGGACGACTCCGCTCGAAGAAGCGGTCGAAGCGGCGCTCGCTGCGGAGGCGATCTGACCGGCCGGTTCAGACGGCGGTCATCGGGTCGACCAGTCGCCGGACGGCCGAGATGCGGTTCGCCGGGAACTGACCTCGACGGGCATGTTCCCGGATGAGCGTCTCGTCGGGGGCGATGTAGACGCAATACATCTTGTCCCCCGTGACGTAGCTGTGCAGCCACTGGATTTCCGGGCCCAACGACGTCAGGACCTCGTTCGATTTCCGGGCAATCGCCTTCACTTCTTCGTCTGAAAGATTCCCCAGCCCCGGGATTTCCCGCTCGATGACGAATTTCGGCATGGCCCCTCCGACCCGGATCCTAGCAAAGGTGTCGGGGCCTCGACTTTGGTCGCAGATGTTCTTTCGTCACAACTTCCGGGGCAAGAAAACTCTTTATTTGGCTGCTCGTCCCGTCTAAACTTTTCGGCGCCTCGAAACAAGATCGTCCACGGAAAGGAAAGCCATGAAGAGAACGATCCTCGTCCTCACCTTGCTGTCGCTCGCTCCCTTCGCTTTTGCCCAGCGAATCGACGACACGAACGGAAAACACACACAGCTCTATCCGACGAAAGACAAGGCGCCGGGATGGGCGAGGCCGGGCGGCGTCGGCGGGCAGAACCTGAGCTATCACGGTGGACCAGTGATCACGAACGCCAAGTCGGTCGCGATCTTTTGGGGTCCGTCCTGGGGCAGTGCGAACAACCTGAACGACCCGGTCGCCGTAGCGCTCCAGGACTTCTTGAACCAGTTCGGGCAAACCCCCGAGTACAACGTCATTACGCAGTACTCCAGCATTCAGAAGGCCAACCTCGGGAGCACAGTCTGGTGGGACCAGTCGACCCCGCCGACCAACGTCACCGACTCCGCGCTTGAGGCCGAAGTCGTGAAGTACTTCACTCAGGGTGGCGTGGCCGACTCGAGCACGATCTACTCAGTCTTCCTTCCGTCCACGTCGTACTCGTCGTACGGAACCTCGGATTCGTGCGGCGGGCCGAACCTGGTCTACTGCGCCTACCACAGCAACTTCAGCTACGGCGGCATGGACATCAAATACTCCTCTTTGCCCTACCCGAGCTGCGGCGGCTGCCAGTGGACGGGCTGGACAGCGGCTCAGAACCTCGAGCACTTCGCCTGCCACGAGACGCGTGAGGCGGTGACCGATCCCGACGGGACCGCCTGGTTCGACCGGCGCGGCTACGAGGCGGACGACAAGTGCGCCTGGTCTCCCGCCCCGTTCTTCGGGACCGGCGGCTACGGCTACCAGTGGGAGTGGTCCAACGCCGTTTCCGGCTGCGTCAAGACCGCTCCGTAACGCTTCTCGATTCCCGCTTTTCCGAGGCCCCGGCGATCCCGGGGCCTTTTTCCATGTATATCCTTGCGAAAAATCGGGGGGCCGTGCCGATGAGGAGACGGGTCGCAGGAACCGCGTTCGGGATGGCGCTCGCGGCGTACGGTTTCGGGGCGGCTCCGCAGCCGAAGGTCTTCTCGGTCGGGACCGCGACCGCCGCATCGGGACGGAGAGTCTTCGGCGCGATCGAGGTGCCGCCCGGCGTCGATGCCGGAACCCGGATCGACGTCGCCGTGATCCGCGGGACGAAGCCCGGTCCGGTCCTCGCCCTCGTCTCGGGGGCGCACGGGACGGAGTACGCGTCGATCGTCGCGGTGTCGAAGCTCGCCCAGGCGATCGATCCGGCAGTGCTCTCGGGGACCGTCATCCTCGTGCCGCTCGTCAACGTCGCTTCCTTCGAGCAGAAGGTCCCGCACGTCAACCCGGTCGACGGCAAGAGCATGAACCGCTTCTATCCGGGACGGGTGGACGGCACGCAGACGGAGCGGGCTTCGTTTTTCATCACGCGCGAGGTCGTCGAGAAGTGCGATCACCTGATCGACCTTCACGGAGGTGATCTCGACGAAGACCTCCGCCCCTACAGTTACTGGACGAAGACGGGCAATGCGGCGCAGGACGCCGTCTCCCGCGAAATGGTGCTCGCCTTCGGGCTCGACCACATCATCGTGTCCACCGATCGGCCGAAAGATCCGCAGGCCTCCCGCTACCTCGAGAACACGGCGACGACGCGCGGGAAGCCGTCGATCACGGTCGAGGCCGGGCACGCCGGCACCGTGGAACCCGAAGACGTCGCCGCGCTCGTCGACGGCTGTCTCTCGGTCATGCGCTACCTGAAAATGCTGCCGGGAGCGCCCAATCCCGTCGAGCACCCGGTCTGGATCGGCGCAATCAAGACCGTTTCGAGCGAACAGGAAGGACTCTTCTATCCGCTCGTCCGGCGGGGGAGCTACGTCGGAGAGGGAATGAAGATCGGGTACGTCACCGACTTCGTCGGTCGGACAGGCTTCGAGGCGCGCGCTCCGGTGGCCGGCGTCATCCTCTACATCTGCGCGGTCCCTTCCATGAAGAAGGGGGACACCGTCGCGAACATCGGCATCGTCGCCGCGTCCCCGCCCTGAGCGGCCGCCGGATAAGATGTCTCGAGCTCGATGACAATTGCAGCCGGTTCGCGTCTGGGGCCATACGAGATCCTCGTCCCGCTGGGCGCCGGCGGCATGGGCGAGGTGTATCGGGCCCGCGATGGACGGCTCGGCCGCGAGGTCGCCGTCAAGGTGCTCTCGGAAGAGTTCTCTTCCGATCCGGACCGGCGGAAGCGCTTCGAGCAGGAGGCGCGCTCCGCTTCCGCTCTGAATCACCCGAACATCGTCACGATTCACGAGATCGGATCGTCGAACTCCACGACCTACATCGCGATGGAGCTCGTGGACGGCCGAACCCTCCGCGAAGTCCTGCATTCCGGGCCACTGCCCACGAGAAGGCTCCTGGACCTGGCGTTCCAGATCGCCGACGGACTGGCCAAGGCGCACTCCGCGGGGATCGTGCACCGGGATCTGAAGCCCGAGAACCTGATGGTCTCGCGAGACGGCGTCGTGAAAATCCTCGACTTCGGCCTCGCGAAGCTGGTGGCGTCCGCCCCCGCTGAGTCCTCGCACCTGCCCACGACGACGAATCAGACGAGAGCCGGAACCGTGCTCGGAACGGTCGGCTACATGTCGCCCGAGCAGGCGAGCGGTAAGCCCGTGGACTTTCGCTCGGATCAGTTTTCTCTGGGCGCGATCCTCTACGAGCTCGCGACGGGAAAGCGCGCCTTCCAGAGGGGGACGGCCGCCGAGACGCTGACCGCGATCATTCGCGAGGAGCCGGAGCCTTCGGCCGCGCTCAATCCCGCGATCCCCACGCCTTTCCGCTGGATTCTCGAGAGATGTCTGCAGAAGGACCCCGAGGAGCGATACGCGTCGACGCGCGACCTCGCCCGCGACATCAAGAGCATCCGGGAGCATCTTTCGAATATTTCGGAACCTTCCTCGACGGGAGAAGCTCTCCGGCCGACCGCCTCGAAAACGGCATTCGCAGGGGGCGGATTTCTCCGTCTGGCGCTCGCGGCCGCCGCTCTCTCCGCGGCAGTCGGGGCCGGCGCCTTTCTTCACAAGAGTCTCGCGAAATCCGTGACGCCGTCCTACCAGCAGATCACGTTCGGCAGCGGCACGATTCGCGCGGCGCGGTTTGCTCCCGACGGCCAGACGATCGTCTACAGCGCCGCCTGGGATGGAAAACCTCTGAAGCTGTTCCTCAAGCATCAGAGCAGCCCGGATTCGCTGCCCCTCGATCTTCCGAGCGCGAACCTGCTGGGGATCTCTCCGTCCGGCGAAATGGCGATAGCCATCGACTGCCTTTCGAACCATCCCGGCATCTGCCGGGGAACTCTCGCCCGGGCCGCTTTGACCGGCGGCTCACCGCGCCGCGTCGAAGAGGGAATCCAGGACGCCGATTGGTCCGCGGACGGCTCGGAGATGCTCATCGCCCGGGACGTCGGCGGGAAGGCGCGCATCGAGTACCCGAGGGGCAAGGTGCTCTATGAGACATCCGGGCACGTGAGCTACGCGCGCCTCTCGCCGAAGGGCGACTACATCGCCTTTCTGGATCATCAGTTTCCCCTGGACGACGCCGGGACGGTCGCTGTCATCGACCTCGCCGGGAAGAAAAAGACGTTGACCGGGAACTGGGCGAGCGAACACGGTCTCACCTGGGCGCCTTCCGGTGATGAGATCTGGTTCACGGCGACCGAGGCCGGCGCGAATCGGTCGCTCTACGCCGTCAGCCTCTCCGGCGGGCTCCGGGTCGTGGCCCGGGTTCCCGGGGGGTTGAAGCTCCACGACATCTCGAAAAACGGCCGGGTCCTGCTGGCTCGCGAGAGCCCGCGGGTCGGAATTCTGGGGTTGCTGCGCGGGGACACGCGTGAGCGGGACATGTCGTTCCTCGACTATTCGTTTGCCGCGGACCTCTCGTCCAATGCGCAGACCCTGCTCTTCGACGAGGAGGGAGAAGCCGGCGGCGCGAACTATTCCGTCCACGTCCGCCAGGCCGATCAGTCGCCGGTCGTCCGGCTGGGGGAAGGGAACGCTCTGGCCCTTTCGCCGGACGGGAATTGGGCGCTCTCGATGCTGCCGGCCGCGAACTCTCCGTTTCTGCTCCTGCCGACCGGGACCGGGGAGCGCAGGCAGATTCCGACCGTGGGGGTGAGCGCCGAGCAGGCGGCGACCTGGTTTCCCGACAGCAAGAGCTTCCTCTTTGCCGGCCGGGAAGGGGGGCACGGCGTGCGCGTTTATTCGCAGAGCATCGAGGGGGGCAAGCCCCGTCCGATCACGCCGGAGGGGATCATCCCGGCGCTTCCCGGGTTCGCGATCTCCTCGGATGGGTTGCGTCTTGCGGCAGTGGGTGCGAATCACAAGATGGCGATCTTTCCGATGGACGGCGGGTCGGCCCGTCCGGTCCCCGGGGCCCTCGAGGGCGAGTACCCGCTGCGTTTCGCGGGCGATGGCCGTTCGCTGTACGTCTGGAAACGCGGCGACATCCCGGCCCGCATCTCCCGCATCGAAATCGACACGGGACGGCGGGAAGTCTGGAAGGACCTCCTTCCGGCCGACCCCGCGGGTGTGGAGCGCATCTCGAACGTCCTGATCACCCCCGACGGCAAAGGCTACGTGTATTGCTACGCGCGCCTTCTCTCGGATCTCTTCATCGTGGAAGGGCTGAAGTAGAGGCTCCGCGCTGGGTCGGGCCCGTCCGTCGGCGGACTCCTCCAGATTGCATTATGATTCCATTATGGAACCATAGGAGATCGCCATGGCCACGGTCACTGTCAAGGACTTGCCGGAGAAACTGCATCGCCAGCTCAAGGCGCGGGCCGTCCAGCACCGTCGCAGTCTGAACAGCGAGATCATCGCCGTTCTGGAGGCTGCGGCCTCTGCCCGTAAACTCGACCCGGACGACCTTCTCACTCGAGCCGCGGCGCTTCGAAGCCGCGTCGGCGGGCGGCTCACGGACTCCGACCTCGCCGCGCTCCGCGGGGCCGGGCGCCGATGATCGTGGTGGACACGAACGTGCTCGCCTATCTGTGGCTGCCCGGTGAGCGCACGAAGGCTGCCGAGCGTCTGCTGAAGAAAGATTCGGACTGGAATGCTCCGCTGCTTTGGCGATCGGAGTTCCGCAACGTGCTCGCCGGGTGCCTGCGCCGTGGGGACGTCAGCCTGGAGACGGCGTTGCAGATCGTCGAAGGAGCCGAAGGGCAGATGCACGGACGGGAGTTCTCGGTTCCGTCGCCACAGGTGCTCGCACGAGTCGAGGAGTCTGAGTGTTCGGCTTACGACTGTGAGTTCGTCGTTCTCGCGGACGAGCTGGGAGTTTCTCTCGTCACGTCGGACGAGAAGCTGCTGAAGTCGTTCCCCGCACTTGCTCGGCCATTGGGATCGTGAGCATCGACGAATGACTCTCGCCGCCGGCTCGCGTCTCGGACCCTACGAGATCGTGTCGCCACTCGGCGCGGGCGGGATGGGAGAGGTTTACCGCGCGAAGGACACGCGGCTCGATCGCACGGTGGCGATCAAGGTGCTGCCGCCACATCTCGCCGCGTCGCCCGAGTCCCGACAGCGTTTCGAGCGGGAAGCGAAGACGATCTCCCAGCTTTCACACCCGCACATCTGCGCGCTGCACGACGTGGGTCGCGAAGGGGAGACGGAATACCTTGTCATGGAGTACCTCGAGGGGGAGACGCTGGCGGACCGCCTTCTCAAAGGTCCCGTTTCTCTCGAGCAGACACTTCGCTACGGGATCCAAATCGCCGACGCTCTGGACAAGGCGCACCGGCAGGGGATCGTGCATCGGGACTTGAAGCCGGGCAACGTGATGCTGACGAAGTCGGGAGTGAAGCTGCTCGATTTCGGTCTGGCTAAGGTGGTCGCTCCGGCGATACAGCCATCGAGCCTCACTTCTCTTCCGACCCAACTGAACCTCACGCAGGAAGGCACCATTCTCGGGACGTTCCAGTACATGGCGCCCGAGCAGCTCGAGGGGAAGGAAGCCGACGCGCGGACGGACATCTTCGCGTTTGGGTGCGTGCTCTACGAGATGGCGACGGGCAGTAAGGCCTTCGCGGGCACGTCGCAGGCGTCGTTGATCGGGGCGATCCTCCACACGGACCCGCCGCCCATCTCGACGGTGCAGCCGATGTCTCCTCCCGCGCTCGATCACATCGTGAAGAAGTGCCTGTCCAAGGACCCGGAGGATCGCTGGCAGAACGCCGCGGACCTGGCCGGCGAGCTCGCATGGATCCGCGAGGCAGGATCACAAACCGACGTTCCCGCACCGGTCGTCTCGCGGCGGCGGAGCCGCGAACGTCTCGGCTGGATCGTCGCGGCCGTCCTCCTGCTCGCGGCGATCGGTCTCGCCGGACGTCTCTTCACCCGGCCTGCGCCCTCGGCGAGAGTTCTTCGCGCCTCGGTTCTTCCGCCGGAAGACTCGGAGTTCATCTCCACGTGGATCGACGCGGGACCGGTCGAGATCTCTCCGGACGGGGAGCGAATCGTCTTCACGGCGAGAAAGGGTGAGAGCCCGAATCTCCTCTGGGTGCGAAAGCTTTCGGAGTCGAACGCACATCCGCTCGCCGGCACGGAGGGCGCGCAGAGACCGTTCTGGTCTCCCGATGGGCAGCACATCGGGTTCTTCGCGGACCGCTTCTTCAAGAAGATCGACGTCGACGGCGGTCCGGTCTTCACGCTGGCGCCGGGGACCGAGAGTCGCGGCGGAACCTGGAACCGCGACGGCGTGATCCTGTTCACTCCCGGCGCGCGCGGCCCGGTCCACCGGGTATCGGCCAATGGCGGGAAAGAGACCGAGGCGACGGTGTATGGAGCGACGGATTCGACGCACCGATATCCGCACTTCCTTCCCGACGGCAGACACTTTCTCTACCTCGTCCGCCACGGCAGCGGCGCCGGACGCGGCCGCGACCCGGAGATTCGTGTCGGATCGCTCGATTCGAGAGACTCGAAGCTCGTCGTGAACGTCGCCTCGAACGTCGTTTACGCGTCAGGGAACCTCCTCTACGTCCGCGAAGGCGCTCTCGTCGCGCAGGAGTTCGACCCGGGTCGGCTCGCGGTGAAGGGCGAGCCTGTGACGCTCGTCCCGGACGTTCTCATGGACGAGCGGTTCAGCCGCGGCGTCTTTTCGGCTTCAACGAACGGCGTGCTCGTCTACCAGACCGGAAAAGGACAGACGCTCTCGGCGCTCCGGTGGCTCGATCGCAACGGCGCGGTTCTCGGAGCCGTGGGAGAGCCGGCGCTGTTTTTCAACGGCGGCGATCCGGAAATTTCGCCTGACGGGAAGCGCGCGACCGCTTCGATCGTCGATCTCCGAACGGGACAGACGGATATCTGGATGATCGACCTGGCAACCGGCACACGGAGGCGATTCACGACCGGGACGGGCAGCAAGGAGTGGTGCGCGTGGTCGCCCGACGGCGGCCGGGTCGCGCACAGCATCTCGAACCCCCGCGGTACCGGTTACGACATCGTGTCGAAGCCGATCGGTGGTTCCGAGCCCGAGGTCCCGCTCGCATCCGATCCGGTGGAATTCCAGGCGCCGCTGGGTTTCTCACCGGATGGGAACTTCCTACTCTATTCGAAGCGCAAGAACGAGCGGGACGATCTCTGGATTCTTCCGCTGACTGGGGATCGCACGCCCCGGCCGTTCATGGCGACGCCCGCACTGGAGCCGTTGGGCCGGTTTTCCCCGAATGGTCGGTACGTCGCGTATCAGTCGGACGAGACGGGCCGATTCGAAATTTACGCCGCGACGTTTCCCGGCCCGGGCAGCCGCTGGCAGATCTCGCAGAACGGCGGCGTCGAGCCGCGCTGGAGTCGCGACGGCAACGAGCTCTTCTATTTCGCGCCGGACAACCGGCTCATGGCAGCGCAGGTGAAAACCGACGGCGCGACCTTCGACGTGGGGGCAATCCAGCCTCTCTTTCAGGCGAGGAGTATGGGTTTCACCTACCGTTACGACGTGGCGAACGACGGGAAGCGGTTTCTCGTCGTCGCCGGACTTCCGCAAGGCCTCTCGCCGATCACGATCCTGACGAACTGGACCGCGGAGCTGAAAAAGAAATGACGCTCTCCGCCGGCTCCCGCCTCGGGCCGTACGAGATCGTTTCGCCTCTGGGGGCGGGCGGGATGGGTGAGGTCTACCGGGCGCGCGACACGAAGCTCGACCGGGAGGCCGCGATCAAGGTGCTGCCGGAGAAGCTCGCTGCCGATTCGGCGGCGCTCGCGCGATTCGAAAGGGAAGCCCGCGCGGTCGCCGCGCTCTCGCATCCCAACATCCTGGGGATCTACGACCTCGGCAGCGACGGCGGGATCGCGTACGCCGCGATGGAGCTCCTCCGGGGAGAGACGCTCCGGGAACGGCTCGAAGAGGGCGCTCTCCCGCAAAGGAAAGCCCTCGAGTACGGGTTGCAGATCGCGCACGGCCTCGCGGCTGCCCACGAGAAAGGCATCGTCCACCGGGATCTCAAGCCGGAGAACGTCTTCGTGACGTCGGAGGGCCGGGTCAAGATCCTCGATTTCGGCCTCGCGAAGGTTGGCTCCGCGCAGCCGGACGAAACGCGATCGCCGACGGTTGGGGCAACCGAGCCGGGCACGGTGATGGGCACGGTCGGCTACATGTCGCCGGAGCAGGTCCGGGGCAGGCCGGCGGACCACCGCTCGGACATCTTTTCGCTCGGCGCAATCCTGTACGAGATGCTCTCCGGCGACCGTGCGTTCCGCGGTGAGTCCGCCGCGGAGACGATGGCGGCGATCGCACAGAGGGACCCGCCAGGACTCACCGAGTCGGTCGGACCTTTTCCGCCCTCGATCGAGCGCATCCTGCGCCACTGTCTCGAGAAACGTCCCGAGGAGCGCTTCGACACGGCGCACGACCTTGCGTTCGCGCTCGAGACGGCAACGGGCGCTTCGAGCGCGGCGACGCAGGTTGCGCCGGTGATCTCTGCAAAAAGACCGTGGCTGATACCGGCTCTCGGTGTTCTGGCTCTCCTCGCCGCGCTCGGCGCCGGCTTCCTGGTAGCGGGCCGGCTGCGCGCGCCGAAGCCGTCCTTCCGTCAGATCACGTACCACCGCGGGTTCATTCAATCGGCGCGGTTCGCGCCGGACGGGCAGACCGTCGTCTACGGGTCGACGCGGAGAGACGAGCCTCTTCGGATCTATTCGACGCGGCTCGACAGCATCGAGTCACGCTCGCTCGATCTGCCGCCCGCGGACGTCGTCGGCATGTCGAAGAACGGGCAGATGGCGGTCCTGCTCAACCGCCGGCACGCGGGCAGCTGGATCACGGTCGGGACCCTCGCGCGCTCAGACCTCGGTGGCGGAGCCCCTCACGAGATCCTCGAGAATGTCAACGACACCGACATCAGTCCGGACGGCATGCAATTCGCCGTCGTTCGCGAGCTGGGAACGCGCCAGCGGCTCGAATTCCCCATCGGCCGGACGATCTTCGAGACGACGGGCTGGGTGAGCTATCCGAGAATTTCTCCGGACGGGAAGCGCGTCGCCTTCCTCGAACATCCCGCCTACGGCAACGACATGGGCCACGTCTCGCTTGCGGATGAACACGGGAAGGTCACCCGGCTGAGCGACGCGTGGAACGGCGCGCAGGGCCTCGCCTGGGGTCCCGGCGCGAAAGAGATCTGGTTCACGGCGACCTCGACCGGGACGGCAAGTGGAGGCAAGGGACTCCAATACACGCTCTGGGCAGTGCGCCCCGGAGGGAAGCCCCGCTCCCTCTATGCGCCGCCGATCGATCTCGTCGTCGAAGACGTTTCGGAGAACGGAGCGGTCCTTTTGAACGCCATCGTGAGCCGGAGCGAGATCGGCGGTCTTCTCGCGGGAGACACGCGGGACCGTGACCTTTCGACCTGGAGCGACGAGGCCGCCGCCGGGATCTCGGACGACGGGAGCGTCTTCGCCGGAGTCGAGCAGAGCGCGGCGGGTGTCGGGATCGATCCTTTCGTCTACTACCGTCGGGCCCGGGAATCTGCTTCGGTGCGCATTGGCAGCGGCGCGGCGACGGGATTGTCGCCCGACGGAAAATGGGTCGTCACGGCCTCGGCTCTCCCGGGGAAAGGGAGCGAGCTCACTCTTCTGCCGACCGGAGCGGGCCAGCCGCGCGTCGTCTCACTCGGAACGGTGAAACACACGTTCAGTATCCAACGGCCCGCATCCGTGTCGGCGGATGGACGGCGACTTCTCTTTCCGGGCAAGGAGTCCGGGCATCTTCCGCGCCTGTGGCTCGTCGATCTCGATCGCACGGGTCCTCCAAAGGCGATTTCTCCCGAGGGAGTAGCCAACGGGATTCTCTCGGCGGACGGACAGACCGTCGCCGTTTCCGATGACGCTGGCCGATTCCTTCTTTGTCCAGCCTCCGGAAGCGCCTGCTCGCCGGCGAAGGGCACGCAGACCGAAGATACGCCGGAGCAGTGGGAGGGGTCGGGGAAGGCAATCTTCGTGTGGAATCGGAAGCGGACCTGGCCAGCCGAGATCTACCGGGTCGATCTTACGACGGGCGCGCGGCGTCTCTGGAAGACGATTTCTCCATCGGATCCGGCGGGCGTGCTCTACGGAAACATCCTCCTGGCGCGCGACGGAGAGCACTACATCTACCGCGTGCGGCGGGTCACCGGCCAGCTCTTCCTCGGGGAAGGCTTGAAGTGACTCTCGCGGCCGGCTCGCGCCTCGGCCCCTACGAGATCCTTTCCCCGCTCGGCGCGGGCGGGATGGGCGAGGTCTATCGCGCGCGCGACACGCGGCTGGACCGGACGGTAGCGATCAAGGTGCTGCCGACGCATCTCTCCGCGTCCCTGGAGTCGCGCCAGCGTTTCGAGCGCGAGGCGAAGACGATCTCGCAGCTCTCGCATCCCCACATCTGTGCGCTGCACGACGTGGGTCGCGAAGGCGAGACCGAGTACCTCGTCATGGAGTACCTGGAAGGCGAGACGCTCGCCGACCGGCTGCTGAAGGGTCCGCTTCCGCTGGAGCAGACTCTCCGATTCGGGATCCAGATCGCCGACGCCCTGGACAAGGCGCACCGGCAGGGGATCGTGCACCGGGACCTGAAGCCCGGCAACGTGATGCTGACGAAGTCGGGCGTGAAGCTTCTCGACTTTGGTCTCGCCAAGGCGTTCGACCAGGAGGGGCCGGTCGAGAGCCTCACGTCTGCTGCGACCTCTGCGAGAGACCTCACGGCCGAGGGGGCGCTTCTCGGCACGCTCTCTTACATGGCGCCCGAGCAGCTCGAGGGGAAGAAAGTTGATTCGCGGACGGACATTTTCGCCCTGGGCGCGACGCTTTACGAGATGGCGACGGGCAAGAAGGCGTTTGCGACGCCGAGCCAGGCCTCGCTCATCACGCTGATCATGTCGGCGGATCCGCCCCCCATCTCGATGGCGCAACCGACGTCCCCGCCGGCTCTGGACCGCGTCGTGAAGACCTGCCTCGAGAAGGATCCCGAGGACCGTTGGCAGAGCGCCGGCGACGTCGCCAAGGAGCTGAAGTGGATCGCGGAGGGCTCGGTCGGTGCGATTCTCCCGATCGTCGCCGGCGGACGCAAGCGCCGCGAGATGCTCGCCTGGGCCATCACGGTGCTCGTGGCCGTCCTCGGCGCCGTTGCGGTGCTTCTTTCCCGCCGGCCGCGCGCGCCCGAGGAGCTGACGCGCTTCACGATCCAGCCTCCCTCCGGCCAGACCATCTTCTCAGTCGCGCTCTCTCCGGACGCGCGGCGCATTCTGTTTCTCCTCAAGGACGAGGGAGGAAGAGACTCGATCGCGGTGCGCTCGCTCGACAGCCTCGAGATCCGACGGCTGCCGGGCACCGAGGACGCGCGCGGCGGGTTCTGGTCGCCCGACGGCCGTGAGATCGCTTTATTCTCGGAAGGGAGGCTGAAGCGCATGAGCGCGGAGGGCGGTCCCGTCCAGACGATCTGCGAGAGCGGAGGCGCGTTTTACGGCGCATGGAGTCGCCAGGGCACGATCCTCTTCGAGAAGGAGTTCGCCAGTCCAATCGTCGCTGTTCCCGCGACGGGCGGTACGCCCCAGCCGGTCACGGCGCTGGACCCGGCGCGGGGCGAAGTCGCCCACTTCCATCCCGCCTTCCTTCCCGACGGCCGGCACTTCGTGTTCGTGGCGCCCAACCTCGACCCGGAGAAGACCTCCGTCATGCTCGCCTCGCTCGATTCGAAGGACGTCCGTCGGCTCTTTCATGCGGACTCCAACGCCGTCTTCGCCGATCCCGGCTACCTTTTGTTCGGGCGCAACAGCGCCATCTTTGCGTGGAGATTCGATCCCCGAAGCCTGGAGCTCGTCGGGGATCCCGCTCCCGCATTCGAGCCGGTCCGTTGCCTGCGCGAGGACAACTTTCTAGCGGCCTCGGCGGCCGGCAATCGCCTGGTGTACCTATCGTGGTTCGGCCGGCGGAGGCTCGTCTGGGTGGATCGCAAGGGGCGCGAGCTCGGCACTCTCGGCGAAATCGGGGGATACACAGACGTTCGGATCTCGCCGGACGGCCGAAAAGTGGCGGCGGCGTTGCGCGATCCGGCGCATGGCCAGAGCCAGGATATCTGGGTTCTGGATGCCTTCCGCGGGACGGGCTCCCGGATCACCGCCGAGCTCACCGACGAATTCAACCCCGCGTGGTTCCCGGACGGCGAACGCCTCGTCTACGTGTCCGATCGTGCCGGCTTCTTCGACCTCTACGAGCGGCCGGCGAACGGGGGCGCCGAGAAGATCCTGCTTCGAACCAAGCAGGACAAGCTTCTGCCGACGGTGTCGCCCGACGGCCGGCATCTGCTCATGAGCGTGCCCGAAGGTGGCAATTTCACGCGCGTTCTCATCCCTCTTTCCGAAAGGGGCGATTCCCTTCGGCCTAGCGCCGGCTTCCGGTTCTCCGAGGAGCATCCCGAGATCTCGCCGGACGGCCGCTGGACGGTCTTCAACTCGAACGAGTCGGGACAGAGAGAAGTCTACCTGCAGCCGTTGCCGGAGGGTCCGAAGCGCCAGGTCTCGATCGGAGGCGGCCAGATGCCCGTCTGGAATCGAAACGGATCGGAGCTCTTCTACGCTGCCAGAGACGGAACGCTGATGTCCGTCGCCCTGCGTCTTGCCGCGGGCCGTTTAGAGACTGCAGAGCCGCAGCCTCTGTTCCCCCTGCAGCTCGGAGTGAAGGGAGAGCTCCCGTGGCTTCGCCACACCTATGACGTGTCTCCGGACGGCCAGCGGTTTCTCGTGATCCGCCGCGCGCCGGATGCCGAAGCCGACAGCGCGGTCGTCGTCACGAACTGGACCGCGGTGCTCCCGAGAGCCCGGTGACGATCGCGGCGGGCAGTCGTCTCGGCCCCTACGAGATTCTCTCCGGGACACGCGTCTCGATCGGACGGTCGCGATCAAGGTGCTTTCATCGCACCTGTCTGCATCTCCCGACGTCCGCCAGCGGTTCGAGCGCGAGGCGAAGACGATCTCGCAGCTCTCGCACCCGCACATCTGCGCTCTGCACGACGTGGGTCGGGAAGGCGACACCGAGTACCTCGTCATGGAGTACCTGGAGGGGGAGACGCTCGCGGACCGGCTCGCGAAAGGTCCTCTCCCGCTCGAGCAGACTCTTCGGTTCGGGATCCAGATCGCCGACGCGCTGGACAAGGCGCACCGGCAGGGGATCGTGCATCGGGACCTGAAGCCAGGCAACGTGATGCTGACGAAGTCAGGCGTGAAGCTGCTCGACTTCGGGCTCGCAAAGGCGATCGCGCCGACGTCGCAGAAGTCGAGCCAGACGAATCTTCCAACCCAGCACGCGCTGACGAAGGAGGGCGCGATCCTCGGGACCTTCCAGTACATGGCGCCCGAGCAGCTGGAGGGCAAGGACGCCGACGCACGCACGGACATCTTCGCGCTGGGCGTGGTGCTCTACGAGATGGCCACGGGCAAGAAGGCGTTCTCCGGCGCGACGCAGGCCTCGCTCATCTCGTCGATCCTGCGCGATGAGCCGCAGCCGGTCTCGCAGGTGCAGCCGATGTCGCCGCCGGCGCTCGACCGAATCGTCAAGACCTGTCTCGCGAAAGACCCGGAAGAGCGCTGGCAGTCGGCCGGAGACGTCGGCAAGGAGCTTCGCTGGATCGCCGAGGGATCGCAGGTCGGGACCGCGGTTGCCGCGGCTCCCCGCCGCCGACGCGACTGGTTCGTTTGGGCCGCGGCCGCGGTGCTTCTCTTCGCCACCGTCTTTCTCGGGAACGAGGTTCGCCGGCTTCGAACCGGCGACCACCTTCGAGCGATCCATTCCTTTCTCGATCCTCCCGAGAAGACCACGTTCCGGCTCACGGGCGACGATTCCGCGCCGATCGCGATTTCGCCCGACGGGGAGCGCGCCGTGTTCGGCGCCGGCGGAAAGCTCTGGCTCCAGTCGCTCGCCGCGGGTGCGGTCGCGCCTCTCGCCGCGACGGACGGCGGCCGATTTCCCTTCTGGTCGCCGGACAGCCGTTCGATCGGTTTCTTTTCGGGCGGGAAACTCAAGATCATGGATGCCTCCGGCGGACCCATCCAGACGATCTGCGATGCTCCGAATCCGCGCGGCGGGACCTGGGGGCGGACGGGCGTCATCGTCTTCGCGCCGGACGTCGGGACGGGCCTCTCGCGGGTGGCAGCGTCCGGGGGCGTGCCATCGCCGCTCACCGTTCTCGCGGACAAGAAACAGCACACCACGCACCGCTGGCCGTACTTCCTGCCCGATGGAAAACACGTTCTCTACCTCGCGGCGAACCACGCGAGCCCACGATCCGAGGACAGCGGGATCTACGTCGCGTCGCTCGACGGGGGCGCACCCCGGCGTCTGATGTCGTCTTACGGCAGCGCGCAGTACGCCTCGGGCTGGCTCCTCTCGGTTCGAGAGAGAAGCCTGATGGCGATCCCGTTCGATGCCAGGCGAATTGAGATTTCCGGCCAACCGGTGCGTGTCGCCGACGACGCGAACTTCGACTCGGGAGTCTGGCGGGGGACGTTCGCGGCCTCCGACAATGGCGTCCTCGCCTATCAGATCGCGCGGGAGGGAGGCGGCGGCCGGTTGACGTGGTTCGATTTTTCGGGTCGGCGCCTTGCGGCTGTCGCCGAAAAGAGTCCGGCGTATTCGGCGGAACTGTCGCCAGACGGCCGTCGGGCGAGCGTCTTGATGGGCGATCCCAACAACGACGTCTGGGTCGACGAGCTCGACCGTGGAGTCCAGACCCGACTGACCACGGACGCTCAGGCGCAGATCGCGCCAGTCTGGTCGCCCGATGGGTCGCAGATCGTCCTCGTTCAGGGGCTGGGAGGGGGGAGCGACTTCGTCCTCGTCACGATCGCGGCCGACGGAGCCGGCAGGCAGAAGGAGATCTTCCGATCGAAAGAACGCCTCGAGGTGTCGGACTGGTCCCGCGACGGGCGCTACCTTCTCGTCGATCGGGGCAACATCGGCGCGACGGACATCTGGGCTTTTCCAATTACCGATCCGGCGAAGGCTTTTCCTCTCGTTCAATCTCCGTTCCTCGAGCACAGCGGTCAGTTCTCACCCGACGGGAGGTGGGTCGCGTACGTGTCGCAGCACACCGGCCGCGACGAGGTCTACGTGACGTCCTTTCCGAGCGGCGGAACCCGCTGGCAGGTGTCCGGCAGCGGCGGAACGCAGCCCCGCTGGAGTCCCGACGGACGGGAGCTCTATTTCGTTTCGGCCGGCGATGAGTTGACCGGGGCCGCCGTCGACGGCAGCGGACCTCGATTCGAAGTCAAAGACGTCCGGGCACTCTTCCGCGTGAACATGTACACGGGCCCGAGGTCCGGTATGTACGGGTACGACGTTGGCCCCGACGGGAAGCGATTCCTGGTCAACGATGCCGGCGAGGCGGGGCAGGCTCGCTTGGCGCTCGTGGTCAACTGGACCGCGGAGCTGAAGAGATGAAGACCGTTTCCGCCGGGCGGTTCAAGGCCCGGTGTCTGACGATCCTCGACGAGGTGAAACGTCGGCGAGAGCCGGTGGTGATCACCAGAAAGGGAAGACCCGTGGCGAAGCTCCTTCCCGTCGATGACCGAGTGCACCAGGTCTTTGGCTGCCTCGCTGGAGACCTCGAAATCGTGGGAGACTGCGCCGCCTCCGTGGTCTCACCCTCCGCGTGGCAAGGCTCCCGGTGATTCCCATTGAGGCACTGTCGAGTCCTCTGTCACCCCAGACGAGCAGATCGGTTCTGCCGCTCGTGCTGACCATCTGGTGAATACCGGATGAGCCTTTCCGCCGGCTCCCGCCTCGGTCCCTACGAGATCGTCTCGGCTCTAGGCGCCGGTGGAATGGGCGAGGTCTACCGCGCGAAGGATCCGCGCCTCGGGCGCGACGTCGCGGTGAAGGTCCTGCCGGCGTCATTCTCGACCGAACCGGATCGGCTGCGCCGGTTCGAGCAGGAGGCGCGCGCCGCAGGACTCCTGAACCACCCGAACATCACGGCGGTCTACGACATCGGTTCGCACGACGGGGCGCCGTACGTCGTGTCGGAGCTGCTGGAGGGCGAGACGCTTCGGGCAGAGCTCGCGGGTGACCGCCTGTCCCCGCGCAAGGCGATCGACTACGCGATCCAGCTCGCGCACGGGTTGGCGGCCGCGCACGAGAAGGGGATCGTCCACCGGGACTTGAAGCCCGAGAACCTTTTCGTCACGAAGGACGGCCGCGTCAAGATCCTGGACTTCGGGCTCGCGAAGTTGACGCACGCGGAGGAGGGAAGCTCGGCCGGTCAGACGAACCTTCCGACCGGAATCGCGGGCACCGAGCCGGGCGTCGTCCTCGGAACGATGGGATACATGGCGCCGGAGCAGGTGCGAGGAAGACCGGCCGATGCGAGGAGCGACATCTTCGCGTTCGGCGCGATCCTCTACGAGATGCTGTCGGGCAAGAGGGCGTTCCACGGCGACTCGGCCGCGGACACGATGTCGGCCATCCTGCGGGAAGACCCGCCGGACCTCTTGGTCACGAACCAGAACGTCTCGCCAGGACTCGAAAGAATCCTTCGACACTGCCTGGAGAAGAACCCGGAGCAGCGGTTCCAGTCCGCGCGTGACCTCGCCTTCGACCTCGAGGCGCTGTCGGGACTCTCCGCTTCCGCGACGCAGGTTGCGGCAATTCCACGGGTTCGGCCGAATCGCGTTCTCCTCCCGGCGGCGGCGATCGTTCTGGTCGCGGCGGCGGTTTACGTTTCGTATCTCGTCGGGCGGCGCGCCGGGAGAGAGGTTGCAAAGCCGACTCGGTCGTTCCAGACACTTTCGTTCGCGCAGCAGGCGATCTTCAACGCCCGATTCGCTCCCGACGGCAAGACGATCGTCTACAGCGCCGCGCGCAAGGGAAACACGCCGGAGATCATCTCGGTCCGCTCCGACTTTCCGGGCGGAAAATCGCTGGGGCTCCCCGGCGTTCACCTCCTTTCCGTGTCGTCACGCGGCGAGCTCGCGGTCCTGACGCGCGTCCGCTACATCGGGCACTCGTTTTTTTCCGGCACCCTCGGCCGGATGCCGCTCGAGGGCGGAGCGCCCCGCGAAGTCCTCGCCGGGGTTCGCGAGGCGGACTGGTCCCCGGATGGAAACGACCTGGCCATCATCCGGGACGTCAACGGAAAGGATCGCCTGGAGTATCCCGTCGGCAAGGTCCTCGCGGAGGCGGGAGGGTACCTGTCGAACCCGCGAATTTCTCCCGACGGCAAGCGGATCGCGTTCTTCGAGCATCCCACGAAGTACGACGATCGCGGGGGGGTGGCCGTCGTGGACCTCTCCGGCAGGAAGAAGGTTCTCTCCGACGGTTACTGGGGAGAAGAAGGCCTCGCCTGGTCCCCGGACAGCCGCGAGGTTCTCTTCTCGGCGGGTGACTCCTGGAGCAACTTCAAGGTCCATTCCGTGACGCTCGACGGCCGGCTGCGCATCGCCGCGGAGAGCGCGGGCGGTCTGACCATCCTGGACGTCGCTCCGGACGGCCGGTGGATCGCGTCCCGGGACGACTTTTTCCGCGACATGCCCGTGCAGGCGCCTGGCGAGAGCACTGAGCGCGACCTTTCCTGGCTGGATCTTTCCGCGGCGAGTTCGCTGTCACCGGACGGAAAGATGCTGCTGTTTTCGGAGGAGAGCGGCAGCATGGGCGTCAACTACGCGGTGTGCCTGCGCCCGACCGACGGGTCCGCAGTGGTACGGCTCGGCGAAGGGGCGGCACAGGATCTCTCGCGAGACGGAAAATGGGCGCTCGCGGTCGTCCCCACTTCTCCACAGCAGATTGTTCTCTACCCGACCGGCGCCGGCGAGCCGCGACGGCTCGAGCGGGCCGGCCTTCTGGGCTACGACTCCGCGAGATTTTTCCCGGACGGAAAGCGGGTGCTCGCGTGCGGACACGAAGCGGGACGTTCGGTCCGGTGCTATCAGCAGTCGGTCGAGGGCGGCCCTCCGAGGCCGGTGACCCCGGAAGGTGCGACTCGCGGTGAAGTCTCCCGCGACGGGCGGATGGTTGCGGCAATAACGACCGAAGGGTTGCGCGTCTATCCCGTCGAGGGTGGCAGCTCGAGCACGGTCCCCGCGACGACCGCCGACGATCAACTGATCGGATGGGATCGGGACGGGTCGGTTCTCGTCTTCCGGAACTCCGATATTCCGGCGACGGTCGAGCGGGTGGACGTGAGAACCGGGAAACGGGACCTCGTGCGCAAGGTCGTACCCGTGGATCCGACCGGCGTTTTGAACGTACGCTCCGTCGTCTTGAGCGAAGACGGGGGGACGCACGCTTACACGTTCCGGCGAATGCTTTCGCATCTCTTCCTGGTGGGCGAGGCGAAGTGAGCATCTCGACAGGAAGTCGCCTGGGTCCTTACGAGATCGTCTCGCCGCTTGGCGCGGGCGGGATGGGCGAGGTGTATCGGGCGAAGGATCCGCGCCTGGGACGCGACGTCGCGATCAAGGTCCTGCCGGCATCGTTCTCGAAGGATCCCGATCGGTTGCGCCGTTTCGAGCACGAAGCGCGGGCGGCGGGAGTCCTGAATCATCCCAACATCACCGCGGTCTACGACATCGGCTCGCACGACGGCGCGCCGTATGTCGTCAGCGAGCTCCTCGAGGGCGACACGTTGCGCAGCCGTCTCGCGGCGGGGCCGCTCTCGCCGCGCAAGGCTCTGGACTACGCGATCCAGATCGCTCGGGGCCTCGCGGCCGCGCACGAGAAGGGGATCGTCCATCGGGACCTGAAACCCGAGAACCTCTTCGTTACGAAGGACGGCCGGGTCAAGATCCTCGACTTCGGTCTGGCGAAGCTGAAGCAGCCGGAGCCCGGTACGGAGAAAGAGACCGAGCTTCCGACGGGGACGATCGGCACTGAGCCCGGCGTCGTTCTCGGGACGATGGGCTACATGTCGCCCGAGCAGGTGAGGGGTCAGCCTGCGGACCGTCGGTCGGATCTCTTCGCCTTCGGGGCGATCCTCTACGAGATGTTATCGGGGCAGAGGGCGTTTCGGGGGGACACGGCGGCCGACACGATCACGGCGATTCTGACGAAGGAACCGCCGGACCTCTCGCAGACGAATCGCGAGATCCACCCCGGCCTCGATCGGATCGTTCGGCACTGTCTGGAGAAGAACCCGGAGGAGCGGTTCGAGTCGGCGCGCGACCTTGCCTTCGACCTCGAGGCGCTGTCGGGGATCTCGGCGCCGGCACCACTCCCGACGACGGTCGCTCCGGCCACTCGGAGGCTGAGACTGCTTCCGATTCTCGTCCCCGCGGCAGTTCTCATCGCCGCCGCAGGAGGTCTCATCACCGGTCGGCGAATGGGCCGGGATCTACCCGCGTTTCACCAACTCACGTTCCGCCGGGGAGAAATCCTGTCGGCTCGATTCGCGCCCGATGGCCGGACGATCCTCTATTCCGCGGCCTGGGAGGGAAATCCGATGGAGATTTTCACCGGGACCGTGGAAGCTCCGGAGTTCCGACCGTTCGGACTTGCCGGTTCCGAAATGCTGTCCGTCTCACGCTCGGGCGAGCTCGCGATCTCGCTCCGCCGGCGAATTACTGCGGGTTTCGTCCGCACGGGCACGCTCGCTCGCGTCAGTGCCGCGGGGGGACCGTCGCCGCGAGAGGTCCTCGAGGACGTCCACTGGGCGGATTGGTCGCCGGACGGTCAGAATCTGGCGATCGTCCGCGACGTCGGGCCGTTGAATCGGCTGGAATATCCGATCGGTACGGTGCTGTACGAGACGAGCGGCTGGATCAGTCACCCGCGCATTTCCCCACGCAGCGACCGGGTCGCTTTCGTGGACCATCCGGTCAAGAACGACGACGGCGGGACTGTCACCGTCGTCGATCGCCGCGGAAACCGGAAAGCCCTCTCGCAGACTTTCGGGAGCGCCCAGGGGTTGGCCTGGTCTCCCTCGGGCGGTGAAATCTGGTTCACCGCCGCGGCGCTCGGCAACCGGGATCTCTACTCGGCGACGCTCTCGGGTCGCGAGACAATTCGCGCACGCGTCGCCGGGTCTCTCACGTTGCACGACATCTCGGCCGACGGTCGGGCTCTGATCACGCGTGAGACGATCCGAATCGGGACACTCGGCCTTTTTCCGGGCACCGAGAAAGAGCGCGAGCTGACCTGGCTCGACTGGTCGTTGGCGAGAGATCTCTCTTCCGACGGGCGCATGTTCCTCTTCGTCGAGGGCGGAGAAGGGGGAGGCGTCGGATACTCCATCTACCTTCGGAAGACGGACGGATCGCCGCCGATTCGACTCGGGGAAGGATCGGGCGAGACTCTCTCCCCCGATGGGAAGTGGGTGTTGTCGATAATCCATCCCACTTCCGATGCCCAGCTGGTGGCCTACCCGACCGGCGCGGGAGAGATTCGGAAAATTCCGCGCGACGGATTGACCGCACAGGTCGCGGGCTGGAGCCCGGATGGGAAACAGATCGTCTTCTCGGCGAACGAGCCCGAGCACGGCATCCGGATCTACGTCCGTGATTTCGCCGGCGGGAAACCCCGTCCGGTGAGCCCCGAGGGTTACACGATGTTCCGTCGCACCATCTCTCCCGATGGCCGATTCGTCGTCGCCACCGGTCCAGACCAAAAGATCTATCTCTATCCGCTGGCGGGCGGCGAGCCGACGCCGCTCCCGGGCTCGGCGCCCGGAGACTTCCCCACGCGATGGACCGCCGACGGTCGCGCCCTCTTCGTGTATCGCCGCGACCGGTTGCCGGTGCAGGTCGTACGGCTCGACGTCGCAACCGGCCGCAAAGAGCTCTGGAAAGAGCTGGTTCCGGCAGATTCGGCTGGTGTCACCGAGGTCGCGGCGGTGATTCCGCAGCTCTCAGACCTCTACGTCGTCAATGGAGTGAAGTGACGATCTCCACGGGCGCGCGGCTCGGTCCCTACGAGATCGTCGGCGCCCTCGGCGCCGGCGGGATGGGAGAGGTCTACCGCGCGAAGGATCCGCGGCTCGGCCGCGAGGTCGCGATCAAAGTGCTGCCGGCCTCGTTCTCGAAGGATCCCGATCGGCTCCGCCGTTTCGAGCACGAGGCGCGCGCGGCGGGGGTGCTCAATCACCCGAACATCACCGCCGTTTACGACATCGGTTCTCACGATGGCGCGCCGTACGTGGTCACGGAGCTCCTCGAAGGCGAGACGCTGCGCAGCCGCCTCGCAGGGGGCGCCCTTTCCGCGCGCAAGGTGCTCGACTACGCGATCCAGATCGCTCGCGGCCTCTCCGCGGCGCACGAGAAGGGCATCGTTCATCGGGACCTGAAGCCCGAGAACCTGTTCGTCACCAAAGACGGTCGGGTCAAGATCCTCGACTTCGGTCTGGCCAAGCTGAAGCAGCCGGAGGAGGGGACCGATAAGACCGATCTCGCCACGGCCACCGTCGGCACGGAGCCCGGCGTCGTGCTCGGTACGATGGGCTACATGTCTCCCGAGCAGGTGCGCGGCAAGCCCGCGGACTACCGCTCCGACATCTTCGCGTTCGGAGCGATCCTCTACGAGATGCTGTCGGGGAAGCGCGCCTTCCGCGGCGACACGGCGGCGGACACGATGTCGGCGATCCTGACGAAAGAGCCGCCCGATCTGTCGGCAACCAACCGGGACGTCCACCCCGGGATCGACCGGATCGTGCGGCATTGCCTCGAGAAGAATCCGGAGGAGCGTTTTCACTCCGCTCACGATCTCGCGTTCGACCTCGAGGCGCTGTCCGGAATCTCCGGACCGCGAACCGTGGCGGCCGGGCTCCCCGTGGCGAAGAGGCCCCTCCCATGGCTCGTTCCCGCCGTCGCAGCAGCAGTCATCGCCGCAGGGATCTCCGGATTCCTCGCTTACCGCTCCGGAAAGAAAGCCGGATACGTCCCTCCGCCTTCGTTCGTTCAACTAACGTTTCGACGCGGCGAGCTCGGCGGGTCCTATTTCGCTCCCGACGGTCAAACGATCGTCTACTCGGCCGCCTGGGAAGGAAAGCCGATGGAGATCTTCGTCCGCCGGCCGGAGAGCCCCGAATCGCGTCCCTTCGGGCTTCAGGGTGAGGTTCTCGGGATGTCCCGGTCGGGCGAGCTCGCAGTCTCTCTGCAGCGGCGGTTGTACCAGGCGTGGGTCGGAATCGGCCGCCTCGGCCGCATTTCGATCGCCGGCGGCGCGCCGAGGGAGATCGTCGATGGCGTGCAGTGGGCGGACTGGTCGGCCGATGGAAAGGACTTCGCGGTCGTTCGCGACGTTGGAGCGCGAAACCGACTCGAGTTCCCGATCGGTAAAGTCCTGTACGAGTCGACCGGATGGATCAGCCATCTGCGCGTTTCGCCCGGGGGGGATCGGATCGCGTTCGTCGACCATCCGGTGCCGCGCGACGACGGCGGCTCGATCGCCGTCGTCGACGCGAGCGGCAGGAAGACGACGCTCACGCCGGTTTACGCGAGCGCCCAGGGGCTCGCCTGGAGGCCCGATGGTCGCGAGCTCTGGTACACGGCGGCCGAGGGGGGATTCAATCGGGCGATTCGGGCGGTCAATCTTTCCGGATCGAGTCGCCTCGTTGGGCGGCTCCCTGGCGTCACCACGATCAAAGACATTTCGAGAGACGGTCGCGTCCTTATGGCAAACGAGACATATCGGCTGGAGATCCAGGGTCGCCGGCCGGGCGACGAGAAAGAGAGGGAGCTCTCGTGGCTCGATTTCTCGCTCGTGACCGATATCTCGCGCGACGGCAGCGCGATTCTGATAACCGAGTCCGGCGAGGGCGGAGGTCCCGGCTATTCGTCGTATCTGCGGAAGACCGACGGCTCGCCCGCCGTGCGGCTCGGCGAAGGAAGCTCACAAGGCTTTTCTCCAGACGGGCAGTGGGCGCTCTCGATCGTCCATCCGGTCACGGACGCGACGCTCGTCGCCTATCCCACGAGCGTGGGCGAGACGAAGACATTTCCGAAAGACGATCTGCAGGTGTTGCGTGCCGACTGGTTTCCGGACGGAAGGAGGATCCTTCTGACCGCGACGGAGCCGGGCAAAGGGAGTCGCCTCTTCATTCGCGACTTCTCAGGAGGAAAAGCGACACCGCTTTCGCCGGAGGGCTACCGTCATTTCGAGCGAGCGATCTCACCCGACGGCAAATCCGCCGCCGTGATGGGTCCGGACCGCAGAATCTATCTGTACCCGTTGGAGGGAGGAGAGCCGACGGCTCTTCCGGGACTCGCAGCCCAAGATCGTCCGGCGAGATTTGACAAGGACGGACGCTGGCTCTACGTCTACAACCTCGGCGAGATCACTCTTCGTGTGTTCCGCTACGAGATCGCGACCGGCCGAAAGGAGCCGTGGAAGGAATTGAAGCCGGCAGACTCCGCAGGGCTCTCCGCCATAAGCCGATTCGTCCCGACGCCGGACGGTCAGGCGTACGCCTACGGCTATCTCCGCAACCTTTCTCACCTCCAGATCGTGGACGGTTTGAAGTGACGCTCGCTTCCGGCTCCCGCCTCGGTCCTTACGAGATCGTCTCGCCGCTCGGCGCGGGCGGGATGGGGGAGGTTTATCGCGCGAAAGATCCGAGGCTCGGGCGCGACGTCGCAATCAAGGTCCTGCCGGCGTCTTTTTCGAAGGATCCGGATCGGTTGCGACGCTTCGAGCACGAAGCGCGCGCCGCGGGGGTTCTCAACCACCCCAACATCACGGCGGTCTACGACATTGGATCTCACGACGGAGCGCCGTACGTGGTCAGCGAGCTCCTCGAGGGCGAAACGCTTCGCGCTCGCCTGGCTGCCGGCCCGCTCTCTGCGCGGAAGGCACTGGACTATGCGATCCAGATCGCGCGCGGGCTCGCCGCCGCGCACGAGAAGGGGATCGTCCATCGAGACCTGAAGCCCGAGAACCTCTTCGCCACGAAAGACGGCCGCGTCAAGATCCTTGACTTCGGGCTGGCCAAGCTCAAGCAGCCGGAAGAAGCGTCGGAGAAGACCGACCTTCAGACGGCGACGGTCGGGACGGAGCCCGGCGTGGTGCTCGGAACGATGGGGTACATGTCGCCCGAGCAGGTTCGCGGAAAGCCGGCGGACTACCGCTCGGACCTCTTCGCCTTCGGAGCAATCCTCTTCGAGATGCTCTCCGGTCAGCGAGCGTTCCGGGGCGACACGGCGGCCGACACGATGTCGGCGATCTTGACGAAGGAGCCGCCGGACCTCTCAGCAACCAATCGGGACGTCCATCCGGGCCTGGATCGGATCGTCCGACACTGCCTCGAGAAGAACCCCGAGGAGCGCTTTCACTCCGCGCACGACCTGGCTTTCGACCTGGAGGCGCTCTCGGGAGTTTCCGCCGCCGCCGCGCCAGTTCCCTCGATGGCGCCTCGGAAACGACGCCGCGCTCTCGTCGCACTCGCGGCTGCAGCAGCAGTTGCCGCCGTGCTCGTCGCTGGAATCTTCATCGGTAAGAAGCTCGGCTTTCGACCTCCACCGTCCTTTCACCAGCTCACGTTCCGGCGAGGTGAAATCACTTCGGCGCGCTTTGCGCCGGACGGCCAGACGATCCTCTATGCCGCTGCGTGGGACGGGAAGCCGATCGAGATCTTCCTGAACCGCCGAGAGCGCCCCGAATCCCGCTCGTTCGGCCTGGCGGGCGCCGACGTCCTTTCCATTTCACGATCGGGAGAGATGGCCGTCTCGCTCGATCGGCACGTTTCCGGTCCCTTCATGCGAAGCGGGACCCTGGCGCAGCTTGGGGTCGCCGGTGGCGGCGCGCCGAGGCAGATCCTGGAAGACGTCCAGTGGGCCGACTGGTCTTCCGACAGCGGGAGCCTGGCGGTCGTGCGCGAAGTCGGCGCTCACCGACAGCTCGAATTTCCGATCGGGAAGATCCTGTATCGAACGGACGGCTGGATCAGCCACCCCCGGATATCGCCGAACGGGGAGCTCGTTGCATTCATCGACCACCCCGTGACCGGCGACGACGGGGGAACGGCCGCCGTCATCGATCGCTCGGGAAAGAAGAAAACGCTGTCGGACCTTTTCGCGACCTCGTTCGGCCTGGCCTGGTCGCCCAAAGGCGATGAGGTCTGGTTCACCGCCGCGCCCTACGGCTTCAACCGCGGGGTGTATGCCGTGACCCTCTCGGCGCATCAGCGGCTGCTCTCGCGAGTCACCGGGAACCTCACGCTCCAGGACATTTCGCACGACGGCGTCGCTCTGGTCTCCCATGACGTTTTGCGGGCGGGAATCGTCGGCCTCGCTCCGGGCGAGGAGAAGGAGCGCGACCTGTCGTGGCTCGACTGGTCTCTGCTCCGATCTCTCTCTTCGGACGGAAAGTTCGTGTTCTTTGCCGAGTCCGGCGAGGGAGGGGGAAGCGGGTACTCGCTGTACCTGCGTGGAACTGACGGAGCTCCCGCTGTTCGGCTCGGAGAGGGAGGGCCCGCCGCGCTGTCACCGGACGGGAAGTGGGCCTTGGGGATTCTCCGTCCCACGACGGACGCCGAGCTCGTGGCGTATCCAACCGGAACCGGAGAGGCGAGGCGGCTTCCGATGGAGGGTCTCAAGGTCCAGGACGCGGATTGGACACCGGACGGAAAGCGCATCCTGGTCCAAGCGACGGAGCCGGGACACGGCGTCCGTCTTTACATCCGGGATTTCGCAGGCGGCAAGGCGCGGGCGATCTCTCCAGAAGGCTACCGGCTCTTCGTCAACTGCGTCTCTCCCGACGCCAAGTCGATCGCCGTCCGCGGACCCGACGACCGGCTGTACCTCTATCCCATCGAGGGCGGCGAGCCGACGCCGCTTCCGGGACTGACGACGCTCGACCGGCCGGTGGCGTGGACGAGCGACCGCCGGCTCTACGTATTTCGACGCGAGGCCCCTGCCCGGGTCTATCGGTACGATCCCAGGACCGGACAGAAGGAGCTCTGGAAGGAGTTGATGCCCCGCGATTCCGCCGGCGTCTCCGAGATCGCGCGGGCCGTTCCCACGCCTGACGGGAAGGCGTACGCCTACATCTACATCCGGACTCTGTCGGACCTCTACCTCGTCGAGGGATTGAAGTGACGCTTGCTTCCGGAAGTCGGCTCAGGTCCTGCGAGGTTCTCTCGCCGCTCAGTGCGGGGGGAATGGGCGAGGTGTACTAGGAGTGCCGGTTCCACCCCCGAAGAATGTCGTCGACGTCGGCAAAGAGCTCGTGATCGTCTGGGACGACGGCCGCGAGGATTACCTGCCGCTCGAGATGCTGCGGCGCAACTGTCCGTGTGCGATGTGCCGCGGCGAGCGAGATCTTCTCGGCAACGTGTACCGCGGCCCCAAGCGCCCGCTGACCGAGAGGTCGTTTCAACTGGTGTCTCACCGCCCGGTCGGTGGTTATGCCCTCCAGATCAAGTGGGCGGATGGCCACGATGACGGGATCTTCAGCTACGAGACTCTGCGGGGGTTTGGAGAGGAGACAGCGAAATAGCGGCGTGGCGGAGAGGGAGGGATTCGAACCCTCGGTACCTTTTGGGCACACACGCTTTCCAAGCGTGCTCCTTAAGCCACTCGGACACCTCTCCGGGGGGCGGAAATGGTACCTCAGCGCTCCTTTTCCGCCGCCGACTAGAATGCTCTCCTTGAATCCTTTTCGTCGAATCGCGCGTCTTTCCCAATGAAGCCCGACGGCCGCGCCGCGCAAGCGGAGCCGAGTGACCTCGATCTGGTTCGGGGAATCAAATCGGGCAATGAGGACGCATTCGAGCAAATGGTCGAGCGCTATCACGCCAGGGTCTACTCACTCTCCTACGGCGTCCTTCGCAACGCGGAAGACGCGGAGGAGGCGACCCAGGACACCTTCCTGACCCTCTACCGCAAGATCGGGACGTTCGACGAATCGAAGAAGTTCTTTTCCTGGTTCTACCGCGTCGCCTTGAACCAGGCCTACAGTCGCGCGCGCCGGCGGCGCCCCACGACCGCGGTGCCGATCGAGGATTACCTGCCCCGGTTCTCCTCGGACGGGCACATCGCGTCGCCGGAGCTTCCCGACTGGAGCGCCTCGATCGAGGACGGCGCGATCGCCCGGGAGCTGGCGGGGCGGGCGGGCGAGTTCATGGCCGATCTGCCTCCGGCATACCGGGACGTGATCTGGATGTACGACGTCGAGGAGATGAGCAGCTCGGACATCGCGGAAACGCTCGAAATCTCGATTCCCGCACTCAAATCGAGGCTCCACCGCGCCCGCCTCTACGTCCGCCAGCGGTTAGCGGAAATCTCGCAGGCGCCCGCGCCGGAAGAGGTGTCCCGATGAGCGACCTGACCTGCAAGAAATTCATTCTCGACTGTCTGATCGAGTTCGAGGACGGCACCATGGCGGCCGAAGAGCGCGCTCTCTTCCAACAGCACATGGAGCTGTGCCCGCCCTGCCTCCGCTTTCTGACGAGCTATCGGGCGACGGGCAAGACGCTGAAGCTCCTGAAGCCCGAAGAAATCCCGCCGGACCTCGCCCGGTCGGTGCTTGCTTTCGTTCGAGCGCGCGCGGGCCGGAAGGCGTGATCGGCGGCCGGCGGTCGACGTCGGCGATCGCGGCCGGCCTCGTCTGGCTCGCTCTCTTCTCCCTGCTCTACACGCTCGGCGACGAGATCGGGACCTGGCCGCATCTTCCGCCTGACAGCTTTCAAGGCGTCGATCTCGTGGTCGGCTTCGCCGGCGCGATTGCGCTGCTTTCGGCGCTCGCGCTCCCGGGTCTCGACGGCTCGCGATTCGGATAGAATCGCTCCCCGGCCGCCGGAGATGGGTTCGGGTCCTGTGCGACGGAAGCCTCTGAACCTCGTCAGGTCCGGAAGGAAGCAGCGATCAGGAGGCGCCCCCGTGCGCCGCAGGTCAACCTGAGCCCATCTTCGACGGCCGGACCATTGATGATCGATCGCCCGAGCACTCACCTTTCTCTCCCGCGCAAGTGGCGCCCGCGGACCTTTCCGGACCTGATCGGCCAGGACTCCGTCGCGCGCACGCTCTCGAATGCCATCTCCGAGGGGCGCGTGGCGCCCGCTTACCTGCTGACCGGGCCCCGCGGGGTCGGAAAGACGTCGACCGCGCGGCTCCTCGCCCGCTGTTTGAACTGCGATCGCGGGCCCACGATCGAGCCGTGCGGGGAATGCGCCTCCTGCCGGGAGATCCTCGCGCGCGGGGATTCGCTCGACGTCCACGAGATGGACGGCGCCTCGAACCGCAAGATCGAGAACGCCCGCGAGCTGATCGAGACGGTCCGCTACGCTCCGCAACGCGACCGGTTCCGCATCGCGATCATCGACGAAGTCCACATGCTGACGACCGAGGCATTCAATGCGCTCCTGAAGACGCTCGAGGAGCCTCCGCCCCATTCCCGTTTCATCCTGGCTTCGACCGAGCTCCACAAGATTCCGGCGACGATCGTCTCGCGCTGTCAGCGGTTCACGTTCCGGGCGCTGTCCGTCGCGGAGATCTCGCGGCACCTCGAGAAGGTCGCGCGCGAGGAAAACATCCGGGCGACCCCGGACGCTCTCGCGACGCTGGCGTCGGCCGCGGAAGGGAGCCTCCGCGACGCTCTTTCGCTTCTCGACCAGGCGGCGACGCTCTCCGGTGGCAACGTGGACGCGGCGACGTGCGCCGACATTCTCGCACTGGTCGACCGGGAGCTCCTCGAGGCGGTCTACTCCGGGATCGCCTCCGGCGACCGCGCCGCCGCCATCGCTGCGCTGTCGAAGCTCACGGAGGGAGGGGAGGACCCCCGGCACGTCCTGAAGGAATTCATCGAGCTCCTGCGCCGTCTCCTGCTCTCCTCCGCGGGCGCCGTTCCGGATGTCCCGGAGGGTGACCGGGAACGTCTTCTCGCGCTCGCCCGCGCGATGCCCTACGAGAACCTCCTCCGCGCGCTGTCGCTCGCCGTCGACGCGGATCAGCTCACCCGCCGGTCGGAGGAGGGCGGCCTCGTTCTCCAGATGCTCGTCCTCCGTCTCGCGGAGCTGCCCCGCTTGAAGTCGATCGAGCAGACGCTCTCCGGCCTTCCCCCCGAACGGTCCCCGGCGCCACCGTCCACCGTTGCCGAAGAAGGGTCCCGCTCGCGCGAAGGAGGACCGCGAATCCTCTCGCTCGTGCCCGTGGGAAAAGAACCCGGTCCGGCGACTCCTCCGGCTTCGGGTACGAGCGAGGAGAACCGCATCCGTCGGTTCGCGGAGCTGCTCGGCGCCCGCCGGCGCGTGACCGCGGCGAAGGTCAGTCTCGCCGAATCCACCAGCGCGGAGAGGGACGAGCTCGTCCTGCGGTTCGGCATCGACCGCGCCGCAGCGAAGGAAGCGCTCGACGACCCTTCGACGCGCAAGCTCCTCTCCGACGTCGCCACCGAAGCATTCGGGCGGCCGATGCGGGTGACCCTGAAGACCGGTCCTCCGGCCGACGGCGATCTCGGCAAGGTGGCCCAGGACGTCCCGCGAGCCACCATCGCCCGGGAGCACGCGACGAGCCGGGCGGAGACCGACCCGGTGGTCCGGTCCGCGATGGATCTCTTCCGCGCCGAGCTGACGGAAGTGAAGGAGGAGGAGTGATCGGGGCCCTTCCTTCGACCTCGCCATGAACATCGAGAAGATGATGCAGCAGGCCCAGGCGATGCAGGGCAAGGTGCAGGCGGAGCTGAAAGCGATGCGCCGGGAGGGCTCGGCCGGGGGCGGGCTCGTCCGGATCGAGATGTCGGGCGAGAAGGAAGTACTCTCGGTCACGATCGACCGCTCGGCGGTCGATCCGGGCGACGTCGAGACGCTCCAGGATCTCGTGCTGGCCGCCCTGCGCGACGCGTCCCGGCAGGTGGACGAAGCCGTCCGCCAGAAGACTTCGGCCATGCTCTCCGGAATGCTGCCGGGAATGCGGTAGGTGCGCCTCAGAGGCTTCGACCGGCTCGTTTCCGAATTTCAGCGCCTGCCCGGAATCGGGGCGAAAAGCGCGGCCCGGCTCGCCTACTTCCTCCTGCGCGCCCCGCGGGAGGAGGCGGACCGCCTCGCTCACGCCATCTTGGAATCGAGGGAAGCCGTGCGGCGGTGTTCCGTCTGCAACACGCTGACGGAAACCGACCCGTGCGAGATCTGCTCCGACCCCGAGCGCGATTCGACGCTGCTGTGCGTGGTCGAGGAGCCGGGCAACGTCGCGGCGATCGAGAAGACTCGGGAGTTCCGCGGCCGGTACCACGTGCTGTGGGGCGCGCTCTCGCCGCTGAAGGGGATCGGACCGGAGGAGATCGACGTCGCGGGGCTCGTCGCCCGCGTTACGCCGGAGGTCCGGGAGGTCATCCTCGCGACGAACCCGAACGTCGAAGGGGAGACGACCGCTCTCTACATCGCACGCCGCTTGAAGCCTGCCGGAGTGCGGGTCACGCGCATCGCCTTCGGGCTGCCGGTCGGAGGCGACATCGAATATGCCGACGAGGTGACGATGGCGCGGTCGCTGGAGAACCGAAGAGAGCTCTGAAAGCGGCTACGGAAAGCGGGACAGATTTATTTGGTCTCTTCGGCTGAGCAAGCTTTCGCCAAAGAGCAGTTAAATAAATCTGTCCCCACGGCTACAATGAATTGATGTCGCCGGCCGATCTCGTCCTCTATGAAGAGGACTTCCGCAGCCTTCAGCAGATTCTGCGGCGGCTGCGGCAGGAATCGGGAGCGAGCGTCGTCCTCCTCGTGGACAAGGGCGGCCAGCGGATCGCCTCGGTTGGAGACGTCGAAGCCCTCGACATGACGGCTCTCGCCTCGTTGACGGCGGGCAACGTCGCGGCGACCGACGGGCTCGCGCGCATCCTCGGAGAGCGGGAATTCTCGGTCCTGCTGCACGAAGGGGAAAAAGAGAACATTCACGTCTCGATCGTCGCCAGAAGGGTGATTCTCGTCGTCATCTTCGGTGACCGCTCCTCTCTCGGCCTCGTCCGGCTCCGCGTCCGCCAGGCGGGGGCGGAGCTCGAGCGAGCTTTTGCGGAGATCACCGAGCGGATGGAGAGAGAGCCGGTCCTCCATTCCGGCTTCGAGCCGCTGCTCGCCGAGATCACCGACGAGGACATCGACCGGCTGTTTTCCGAGTGACGAGGGATCTGACCCCCTTCGGGGATCAGACCCCTAAGGTTCGCCATGGCCTTCGTTGATTTCTCGGCCCGCGAGATCCACTGCAAGATCGTCTATTACGGCCCCGGGCTCTGCGGGAAGACGAAAAACCTCCAGTTTCTCCACGAGAGAACTTCCCCGTCCCGCCGCGGCCAGCTCATTTCTCTCGCGACGCCGAACGAGCGGACCCTCTTCTTCGACTTCCTCCCGCTCGACGTCGGCAGCCTGCGCGGCTTCCAGACGCGCCTCCACCTCTACACGGTTCCGGGACAGGTCTTCTACGACGCCGCGCGGCGCGCCATCCTCCGGGGCGTGGACGGGGTCGTTTTCGTCGCCGACTCGCAGGAAGCGCGCCTTGCCGCCAACGTCGAATCGATTCGCAACCTCGAAAAGAACCTCCGCGAGCAGGGTTACGAGATCGCGGAAATCCCCTACGTCCTCCAGCTGAACAAGCGTGATCTGCCCTCGGCGATTCCGGCCGCGGAGCTCTCCCGCCTTCTCACGATCAAGGGAGAACCGACGCTCGAAGCGACGGCGGCGACCGGCGCCGGAGTGTTCGAGACCTTGAAGGCGATCGCTCGTCTCGTCCTGCTCGACCTTCGGAAGAGAAGGACCCCGTCGGGCTTCACCCGCGCGACAGCCGCGAGCTAGAGCCCAGGCGCGGCGACGTCGCCGCGAGGACCTGCGCCGCGAGAACGAGGAGCCCGACGTCCCTCAGCAGGACCCATCGCATGTCGGCGAGCTGCTCCTCTCGGCTCTTGCCCGCGGACCGGACGTCGAAGCAGCCGCAGTCGATGGCATGGCCGCGGGCGACGTTCCAGCCGATCGCGACTAAGAAAACGAGGAGGAGAGCTCCGGCGACGAGCGCGGCCTCTCTCTTCCAGACGCCGAGCACGAGCGCGAGCCCGACGAAGAGCTCGATCCACGGCATCACGAGAGCCAGCGCGTTCACGAGGCTGCCCGGCGCCAGGCGATAGTTGTAGATCATGTGAGCGAAAGCGGGGGGGTCGAGGATCTTCGGGATCGCCGCCACCACGAACACGGCGCCGAGCGCGATCTGAATTCGGACCGACAGCCAGGGATGAGTCCACCAGTCGGAGAACCGCCGCCTCAGGGATTCGCTCCCTTCGACGTGGGAAGCGCGCGCTTCTGCCAGTCGGGGAAGCCGTCCTTGTAGATGAGGACGTTGTCGAACCCGACCATGTAGAGCTTTTCGGCGAGCATGTGAGAGTCTTCGCAGGCTCCGCCGCTGCAGTAGACGACGACCGGCGCCTTCTGGTCGAGCCCCTCCTCGTAAAGTCCTTTCACGCGTTCCCCGATGTCGGACTCCCAGACCGGGAAGCTGCGCGCTCCGGCGATGTGTCCCTCGGCATAGACCGAAGAGCGGCGGGCGTCCAAGAAAAGGGCCTTTCCCTGGTAGAGGCGCTGAACGTCCGCCGGTGCGATCTCGAGCGCGGGCTTGTCGGGGTGCGGAGGGAAGGAGCGGGCGAGGTCGCCAACGTCGGTCGCGCTGGAGGGCGCGGCCGAATTCGCGGCGGAGCTCGCAGCCGGCGCCGCAGGCGGCGGAGAGAGAGCCTTCTCGGCCGGTGCCTCTTTCTTTTCCGCCCGGGTCGGGGCAGAAGTCGGGAGAGCCGCAGTCGGCTCGACCTGGAGGGCGCGGGGGTAACTCCCGACCCAGGCGAGCTTCCTGTGGGTCGAGGCGGCGAGGTTCGAGATCGCCGCGCCGGCGGCAGCCAGAAAGAGAAGAGCCAGGACGCGGCCGACGTTCGAAGCCCGGACCATGGGGTCCGATTATCGCCCGGACGAGCCTGCTAGCTCTCGGGCTCCCGGAAGCGATCCGCCGGCTCGAAGCATCCCCGCTCGTCGGTGCAATCGTCCGGGTGGGCGGCGAGACCATCCGGTCCATGCCGGCGCAGTGTCTTCAGGCAGCAGAATTCCGGCGCCGGATCGGGCCGTTCGACGACGGGATGCGTCACCGACCAGGCCTGGGCGCGAAGGTGGCGGCAGAGGAGCGGATCGGGCTCGCGCGAGACGTCGCGGAATCCGGCCGCGAAGCGGCGGAAGGACTGGAACGGGTCCTCCCCGAAGTACTTGTCCTCGACCTTGCGGCCGGGACGGGCCGCTCTGCCCCCTCGCTTCATTCGCCTCCGGGTTTTGGACGATTTTACTCCGTTTCTCGGCCGCGATCGCGTCGATCACTCGCTCCGAGAATCGGAGTCGCGCCGCCGGGCCTTCTCGTAGGCCTCCGGGTCGTCGAGGTTTTCGACGACGCCCGGATCGTCCACGGCGAGCTCCCGCACGGCGTCCGCGCGGTCCCGCCACAACCAGCGCAGGCCTTCGTTCGGCGGGATCCCGGCGATGTCCTCGAGAAGCTCCGCTCCGACGAGAGCGGGGTGTCCACGCCTTCCCTCGTAGACGGGGAGAACCGCAATTTCGCGCGACGCGGCCACGACGAGTCGTTGCAGCGTGTCGCACTCGACCGCGGGATGGTCGGCGGGCCAGACGAAAACGGCGTCGACCGTTCCGGCGATCCGCTCGACGCCCAGGCGGATGGAGACCAGCATCTCGTTCTCGGGATGCGGATTCACGACGACCTCCGCGCCCGCAGCCCGGGCGGCCTCCTGTGCCGCCGGCAGGTCGGTGCGGAGAATTACGACGGTTCGTGAAACGTTCGCCTCACCGAGCCGCGCGAGAATGGTTCCGAGCATCGTCGAGCTTCCGAACGGGAGGAGCACCTTCTCGCGGCCCATGCGGCGGGAGAGACCCGCGGCGGGGACGACGGCACCGAGCTTCACTTCTTCTTGCCTTGCAGCGCGCGGTCGAGCCTCGCGCCGGGCGAAGCAAGGGACGGGCGGCTCGCGAGAGCGCGCGCCCAGCGGCGCGCTCCCTCCAGTTTCTCAACCGCGCCCTCCCGGGCTTCGTGCCGAAATCCTTCCGGCTGCCGGCCGGCGCGAAGCCACGCGATCTCGTCGGCGAGCGCCTTCTCGTATGCTCGAAGCACGTGGCGGCGCTCCGGGACGGCAAGGGACTCGAGGAAAGCGATCCGGGCGAGCCCGTCGTCCCGACCGCGGGGCGGCGGGGGGGACTCCAAGAGCCAGCGCCGGAGCTCTCGGCGGCCAGCGGCGGTCACGCGGTAGAGGTTCCTGTGCGGGCCGCGGCGAGGCCCGAGGACCCGCAAGACCACGTAACCCTCCCGTCGAAGCCGGGCGAGGGCGGGGTAGATCTGGGAGATCTCCGCCTTCCAGACCGGCTCGACCTCTTGCTGGATGACCCGCGCGAGGTCGTAACCCGTCCGCGGCTGGCCGTCGAGGAGACCGAGAAGGACGTGGGGAAGGGACACACGAGAACTATATCAATACTGATATAGTCGGCCTCCCCGAACGATCCGGATTGGTCCAGAAAAGAGGAAAGTCAAGGCAAAAAAAGGGGGGCCCGCAGGCCCCCACAGAAGTCTCGTGGGTTTTGCTAAACCGTTGATTTACTTCTTCTTCTTGCCGCCCTTCTTCGTTGCCTTCTTGGCGGCCTTTTTCTTCGTGGCCATGATTTCACCTCCCTCCCGACAGCTGATTGACAGCCTTGGGGCGAGGTGCTAATTTTGCCGCCCCCTCGGAGGGGCGTGTCGCCTTCAGTCTGTCGCTGCCGAACGATTGATAGGTCATGCGTCCTGATCGCCGGATGGGCCGCAACCCGTCCGGCGATTTGATTTTAGAAGTTTCTCTTCCGGATACACAAGTATTTCTTTTTCGTGCGGCTCGCGTTAGCGGCATTCTCCCGCTCTGCCGACTCCGGTGTCAAGCGCCGCCGCAGTCCTCGCGACTAGAATCGCGCGCGTGACACCGATCACCCTCGCGCACAGCCCGGACTCCGACGACGCTTTCATGTTTTACGGCCTGTCTCGCGGGGAAGTCGACACGGAAGGTCTCGTCTTCTCTCACGAGCTCTCCGACATCGAGTCGTTGAACAGCCGCGCGATGGCCGGTGAGCTCGACGTCACCGCCGTCTCCTTCCACGCCTACGCCTACCTCGCGGACCGCTACCTGCTGCTCCCGCACGGCGCCTCGTTCGGCGATGGGTACGGCCCGGTCGTCGTCGCCCGGAAGCCTCTCGCCCGAGAGGAGCTCGCGTCGGGAGGAGTCGTCGTCGCGTCGCCCGGCCGCTGGACAACCGCGGCGCTCGCCCTCTCGCTCTGGGCGCCGGGGATCGAGATGGCGGAGACGGCCTTCGATCGAATCCAGGAGAAGGTCGCCTCCGGCGACGCCGCGGCGGGACTCCTGATCCACGAGGGCCAGCTGACGTATTCCGACGACGGGCTCGTCCTCGTCGTGGACCTCGGGCGGTGGTGGAAGGAGGAGACGGGGCTTCCCCTGCCGCTCGGAGGCAACGTGGTCCGCCGGGATCTCGGCGCGGAACGGATCTCGCGTATTTCCCGCGCGCTCCGCCGCTCGATCGAGTACGGTCTCTCCCACCGCGACGCCGCACTCTCGCACGCCCTCGGGTACGCCCGCGGCCTCGACCGGTCGCGCGCGGACCGCTTCGTCGGCATGTACGTCAACGAGTGGACCCGGGGCTACGGGCCGGAGGGACGCCGGGCGGTCCAGACCCTGCTCGATCGCGGTGCGAAGGCGGGCCGGATTCCTCCGACCCTCGCCGAATATGCGCCCGAGTAGCCGCGCCGACTCCGCGGTCCTCTTCCTTCACCTCGCCGCGCTCGCTCTGGCGATCGGTCCCGCCGTCTTCTTCGGGGCGGTCGTCGCGCCCGCCCTCTTCCGCGTGCTGCCGACGCGCGACCTGGCCGCCGCCGTCGTCAGCCCCGTCCTCTCGGCAACGTGCCTTCTCGCCGAAGCGGCCTTCGGCGTCCTCTTTGCGACTTCGTGGTGGTTGGCGCGCGAAGGCGTCCCGCGCCTGACGCGGAGCCTTCTCACGCGACTGCCGGTCGCCGGCTTCTTCGCGGCTCTCGTGATTCACGAGCTCCTGATCCCTCCGATCGATCGGATCCGCCAGCAGGCGCCGGGCTTGATCGACAACCTCCCGGCGGCGGACCCGTCGCGCCTGCTCCTCGACCGCTATCACCGGCTGGCGACCGGTTTCTTCGGAGCGCTTCTGGTGACGGCGCTCGCAATGCTCGTCTTGACCGCGCGGCTCCTCTCCGTCGCTCGCGAGGCGCCGGTCCCCGCCGCGTCCCGGCCGCCGGTGCCGAAGCTCCTGGATCTGTCGTAGGAGCGGACCGGGCTACGCACGGCGGCGCAGAAGCGCCTGCGCGACGAGTGCCAGCCCCGCGAGCACCAGGGCCCACGGCCACAAATCGCGGGCCCGAACGAGCAGGTCCATCACGGCAGGGAGCCGGGAGATCGCCCCGAAGAACGACACGGCGAGCAGGATCAAACCGGGAACGAGCGGTGAAGGACGGCGTTCGTGGCGCGCGGCGCGGTCGACGACGGCGACCAGCAGGAACCCGAGGCCGAGACCGAGCGTGATCGTCGCCCAGCGCGGGAAGAGTAGCTCGAGCCGCGTCTGGAAAAGAAAAGCCCCTCCGAGGCCGAGCAGGATCCCGCCCGGCAGAAGCGGCCCGCGGAAGCCGCGCGTCGCCGAGAGCGCGAGGAGAAGCGCCCCGATCAGGACGAGGATCGCGCCCGGTCCGGAGAAGCGGATCGTTCTCGACAGGAGGAGGAACGCCCCGAGACCGAGCAGCACGATCCCCAGGGTGAGATTGCGCCGATCGTTCAAGCGCGCTTTCTCTTCGGGTCGGCCGGGTGGGCCTTGTCCCCTTCCCAGCGGTAGAAACCTTCACCCGCCTTCTTTCCGGTTTTTCCCTCGGCGACCATCTTCTTCAGGATCTCCGGCGGAGTGAATCGCTCGCCGGAGAGTTCGGCCGCGAGCGTATCGGCAATCGCGAGACGGACGTCGAGCCCGACGAGGTCGCTCGTCTTCAGCGGCCCCATTCGGTGGCCGTAGCCGAGCTCCATCGCCCGGTCGATGTCTTCCGGGCGGGCGACTCCATCTTCGACCATCCGCATCGCTTCGAGTCCGAGCGCAAGACCCAGCCGCGAGGTCGCGAAGCCGGGGGAATCGTTCACCCGCACCGCTTCCTTGCCGAGCGATGCGACGAGCTCGAGCGACCGCCGCTCGGTCTCCGGCGATGTGTCCGCGCTCCGCACGACCTCGACGAGCGGCATCGCCGCGACCGGATTGAAGAAGTGGATTCCGACGACGCGGTCGCGGCGCCCGGTCGCCCGCCCGATACGCGTGATCGAGAGCGAGGAGGTATTGGAGGCGAGGATGGTCCGGTCGGGGCAGTGATCGTCGAGCTCGCTGAAGACGAGGCGCTTCAGTTCGAGTGCTTCCGGAACAGCTTCGACGACGAAGTCCACGTCCGCGCCGTCGCGCAGCCGCTCGACGACGCGGAGGAGGCGTCGTCCCGCCTCGATTGTCTCCGCCCGAATTCTGCCCCGCTCGAGCGCTCGTGCCCAGGATCCCTCGATGGACCCGCGGACCTGCCGCTGCGCGTCGGGATCCGCGTCGAAGACGAGCGTCTCGTGGCCGCGGAGCGCGCAGAGCCCGGCGATTCCGCGGCCCATGACGCCGGCGCCGACGACGAGCACGCGCATGATCGGATGCTATTACCGAATCAGCGCCGCCCCGTTGTCGAAGAGGATGCGCCTCTTCGCGTCGTCTGAGAGGGGCAGCTCGAGGAAGTCCTCGACGTTCTTCCGCATCGACGCGATTCCGGGGCTGGGGAAGTCGGTCCCCCAGAGGCACCGCCCCGCGATTTCTTCGAGGCGCGGCAGATACTCGAGCAGTTTGCGCGGCGGGATCCCGGAGAGATCGAGGTGGACGTTCGGGTGGCGCCGCACGAGGAACACGGCGGTGTCCATGTAAAGCGGTCGGCCCGCGTGGGCGAGGACGATCGCGAGATTCGGGAAATCGACGGCCACGTCGTCGACGGAGATCGGGTCGGCGTAGCGGTTTCGCGCGCCTGGGAAGATCGAGGTTCCCGTGTGGATCATGACCGGGCGCCCGCGCTCCTGCGCGACCGCGTAGATCCGGGCGAGCGCCTCGTTTCCCGACAGGTATTCGTTGGCGGCGAAGAGCTGGTGGGGAGGGTGGATCTTGAGAAGCCGGATCCCGAGCTCGTCGAACAGTCGCGCCGTATCGGCTCGCGCGTCTCTCGTCCGGCGCGGATGGACCGAGCCGACCGCCACGAGGCGATCGGTGTGGCCTTTCACGTAGCGGGCGATCCACTCGTTGACCGACTCGTCGAAGCCCATCACGTCCGGCGCCACGTAGTTGATCAGGGCCGCCCGCTCGACCTGCTCTTCGTCCATCAGCCGGAGAAGCTCTGCGGGGTCGGCGAGGACGCGTTCGAGCCGCTCGCCGTCGGAGCGGCCGCGGATCATCGTTGCGTGAACCGAGGGATGGAGCTGCTCCCACGGCTGAACGTGGATGTGGCAGTCGAAGACGCGGAAGGTCAACGGGATCCCGGGCTAGAAAACGTGCGAAATCCCGAGGCGAATTCGGAGGCGGGGGCGATCCGGTCCGTCCGCCACCTCGGACCCGAGACCGCCGAAGAGGATCGTCTGGATGCCGATACGCTGCCGAGCACCGACCTCGACGGTCACGATGTCGTCCCCCTTTTTCACCAGGCTCGAGCGGACCGTCACGCCAGCCAGGATGAGAGTATCGGTGCGGCCCGAAGGGCTCGCCAGAAAATCGACTGCGAGCCCTCCCTCGAGACGGTTCGATCGCTCCGTCGGAAGCGTGTCGCCCAGCCGCGTCCACTGGAAGTTTCCGTGAAGCCGCATCGAATCGAAGGAACGGGTGAAGACTCCTCCGAGCTCGAGGTCCGTTCCGCGGGAGTCGAGGCCGGTCGGGAAGACGACGCCGACGCGGGCGGCCAACGCCGGGTACCGCGCGCTTTCGGAGAAGACCCCGTAGAGCGCATGGATCTCGAGGTCACCCGATGAAATCCCTCGCAAGGCGTTCCTTCCGGGTCGGGTGACGTACCGTTGCGCCGCCCCGACTTCCAGGTTTCGCAGCGCGCCGAAGAGGAGGGACCAGCCGGGCCCCTGGTCGTTCAATCCGCCTTTGCGGAAGTTGTAGGCCCAGTCGACGGCGGCGGAGACCGCGCGGAACGGGATCGGCGTGGCGTCTTCGACGTCGATCGGCCGCTCCGGCTCGAGATTGGAAAGAAACTGCGCGCGGGCGAGGGCGGGAAACAACAGCGCCGCGAAGATCAGCCCTCCGACGGAGGGGCGGCGGTTACGGCGCACCGATTCCCTCGCCCGAAAGACCGTAGCGGCGCGCAACCCGAGAGAGCCGCTCGTTGCGTTCCCGGCGCGCCTCGGGGGTCGCGCCGCCGCCGACGAGCGCGCCGTAGATCTCCAGCCGGAACCGCGTCACGCGATCGAGGTGCGCGGCGGCCGCGGGATAGCGCTCCACGAAAGTGGGCGCCGAGACGCGGTGAGTGGATTCCTCGACCGCCTTCTCGCGCGAAAGAGAAGCGTCGAATTCCTCGATCGTGTCCCTCACCTTCCACCGCTGCTGCCCGAAGTCCGCGGCGGCGAGCGCCTCCATGGCGCGGGCGAACAGCCGGGTCCCCGAGAGGAGGATCCGGGCGGACTGCGGCGCGAGAGTGAGGGCCACGGGCGGCGGCGCTTCCTCCGCGGGTTCGGACAGAGCCCAGCGCTCGAGGCGGTAGAGGTTGACGACCCGCTCGAGGCGCCGGCCCGTCAGAGCGGGCGTCGCATCGGGGGCGGCGAGGACGTCGGAAACCTGCTGCTCGAGGACCTGGCCCCATCGCAGCGCGTGGAAGACCGTGGGCGCCTCGCGCGCGAAGCGCGGTGCCAGGAACTGGGCCTCCGGCGGAAAGCGCGGTGGATCGGCGAGCAGTTTCAGGAGAAACGCGGAGAACTCGCGGTCGAGCTCCGGGTTGATGCCGGCCTTCCACGCGATCTCGACCGCGCGCCAGCGGCCGTAACGGACCGCGTTCAGCCGGGAGTCGAGGTCCGGGAAGAAGCGGTGGACCGAGTTGTTGTAGGCGCCCCGCGGCCGGAGCGGCTCCTGGGCTTTCTCGATCGCCCGGAGAGCGCCGATCGCGACCACGCAGAGGACCGCGACTCGCGCGGCGCCGTCAAACCGCCTCATCGGGGAACCAAAATATAGCGTAAAGGTCAGGCGGACTCGGCGGGAACCGGCTTGACGATCCGGACCGTCAGGAGCGTCAGCGTGATCCCGGCCGCTCCGACGAAGAGCGCCGCGGCCGCCCCGAACCGTTCGGCGACCGCGCCCGCCTGGAGGTTTCCGATCGGCACGAGGCCGAGCCAGGCGAGCGCGTAGAGCGAAATGACGCGGCCGCGTAGCCGGTCGGGCGCGCTCGTCTGGAGGAGCGTGTTGATGAGAGACGCCGAGGAGGACATCGACGCGCCCAAGAGCGCCAGGAACGCGAGCGACAGAACGTAGGAGCGCGAGAGACCGAGCCCGGCGAGCGAGAGCGCGAACCCGGAGGAGGCGGCGAAGACCGCCGATCCCTTCTTGCGGAAATTCCCGAGTGACGCGAGAAAGAGGGCGGAGATAGCGGCGCCCAGCCCGACCGCCGACAGCATCCCACCGAGCCCCGGGGGACCGACGTGCAGCAGCTTGCGCGCGAAGAGCGGAGCGAGCGTCACCGCCGGCGTGCCGAACACCGCGAGGGACGCAGCGATCGCCAGCAGCGGCAGGATGATCGCTCTCCGCCGCGCGAACCGCATCCCGATCCGCAGATCCACCCAGGCTCCGCGGCTGCCCGCACGCCGCCGGTGAAGCGCGGGGAGCGCCGCCAGCGCGGCGATGACGGCGAGGTACGAGACCGCGTTCAGGAGAAAGCAGCCGGTCTCGCCGAAGCCGGCAATGGTCAGTCCCGCGATCATCGGGCCGATGACCCGGGAGAGGTTGAACTGCATCGAGTTGAGCGAGATCGCGTTCATCAGGTCCTCTCGGCCCACGAGGTCGAGAAAGAGAGACTGGTGGGACGGCATCGTGAACGCGTTCGCGAGGCCGTTCACGATCGCCACCGCCGCGACGAGCGAAACCGACACGAAGCGGAACCCGGTCGCCGCGGCGAGAATCAGCGCGCAGAACATCTGGACGGACTGCGTCGACATCAGGAGCCGCCGGCGGTCCACGCGGTCGGCGGCCACGCCGGCGAGCGGCGCGAGGAGCAGGGTCGGGATCGATCCCGCGAACCCCACCAGGCCGAGCATGAAGGCCGAGTCGGACAGGCGCAGGACGAGCCACCCCTGAGCCACGACCTGCATCCACGTTCCGATGTTCGAGAGGAAGAGACCGATCCAGTAGCGCCGGAACGGCCGGTGCGCGAGCGACGCGAACATCCCGCGTCGAGGCGGCGCCTCGCCGCGGGGCGGGGCGACGCCGAGATTCGGCCCGGCCGGCTTCAGAAAAACGGGGTGAGCGGGGCCGCGCTCGAGATTCTCTTTGTCGCTCATGCGCGCGAGGTCGAAAAGGGCAGGGCAACCAAGAGGATCAGGAGGTTGACGCCCGTGCCCAGAAGGACGGGGTCCATTCCGCGCGTCCAATCCGGAAAGAGGCGGCCTGCGGCGGCGACCGCGCCGCCGGCGACCATCGCGAGGATTGCCCCCTGCGAGGGCACGGCAGGCTTGCGCGGAAGGAGCGCCGCGAGGACCGGCAGGATGATTCCGGCCGCGAAGATCGAGTAACCGAGCTTCAGCGTCTCGACCACGTCCCGACCGAGTGAGAGAGCGACGAGAAGGCCGAGCGCTCCGTAGATCGGCGCCAGCCATCGAGCTGCCCGGACGCCGGAGGTTCCGCCGAGGGCGCGGGGAGCGAGATCGCGCACGGTCACCGCGCACGCGGAGAGAAGGACGATATCCGCCGAGGTCTGCATCGTCGCGACCAGGCCGACCAGGATGAGCGCGGCGGCGGCAGGAGGTGCGAACCCGAGAATGGCCGAGGGCAGCGCGTTCGACGGATCGACCGGGGGAAAGGCCTTGCGGGCCGCGAGCGCGATCGCGGCGACCGAGAATCCGAACACGACTTTCGAAACCGCCGCGAGAAGAGCGGACCGCCTCGCGGTTGCTTCGTCGCGGCAGGAAAGGAGCTTCGCATAGACGTCGCTTCCCACGAGATGGGGGAGGCCGATCAGGACGAGGAGCGCCAGGACGTCTCCCGCGCGAACGTCCCGGGACAGGGGGAAGCTCCAGGCATCCGGCGGCAGCCCTCCCAACCCCTTCGCGCCGGTGAGCGCGAAGTACAGCGCCACGCCCGGAATCGCCAGGAGCATCGCGCCGTACTGAACGAGATCCGTCCGCGCCACGGCGAACTGACCGCCGAGCGACGTGTACGCGAGAAAGACGGCCGTCGACGCGAGGAGCGCGGGCAGGGGAGGCACCCGGAGCGCCGCGGTCAGGACCGTCTGGGTCGCTTCGACCAGGAGAGCGAACCAGACGATCTCCGAGACGAGGACCAGCGCGGCAGCCGCGCGGCGCGCGCCGTCTCCGTAGTAGCGGCCGACGATCTCGGGCAGCGTCACGGCGCGTTCGCGCCGGATCCGCCGGGCGAGGAAGAGGCCGAGGGCGACTAAGCCGAGCGCTCCCGCGAGGTCGAGCCAGAGGCCTGAGACGCCATGCGCGTAGACGAATGCCGCGAGCACGATGGTCGTCGATCCGCCCGTCGTCAGCGAGGCAAGGCCGAGAAAGCCCCAGAAGGTCGAGAGGCTGCGGTCGGCGACGAAGTACGAAATCTCGTCGCGCCCCGCGCGGCGGCGCCAGAAGAAGCCGATGGCGAGCACGGCGGCGAGGTACGCGCCGAGGAATGCGAACGCGAGGGTCTGCACGCTGGCGAGAGACGCGTCGAGCGGCGCCGTCACGCCCGCTCGAGAGCCCTCGCGACTTCCCGGGCCGCGGCCTCGAGCAGCGTCGTTCCCACCGCGAGCGCCCGTTCGTCGATCGCGAACTCCGGCGAGTGGTGCGGCCGGTGGGGTCCCTCCGGCGCGCAGCCGACGAAGAAGAAGCAACCCGGGACCCGGTCGAGGTAGACCGACATGTCCTCGCCGCCGAGAGTTCTCGTCTCGGTATCGACGTTCTTTTCTCCGAGGAGCCGGCGCGCGGTCTCGATGACGACGTCGGCGATGCGCGGGTCGTTGACGACCGGTCGGTTGATGCGGCGGTAGTCGAGGTGCGCGGAAACTCCGGCCGCTGCCGCGGTGCCCGAAACGATCCGCCCGATCTTTCCGGACATCGCCGCCCCCGTCGCTTCGGAGAACCAGCGCGCGGTCCCGGTCAGGCGCACGGTCGAGGGAATGACGTTGAACGCGTCGCCGCCGTGAATGCTCGCGATCGTGACGACCGCGGAGTCGAGCGGAGAGACCTCGCGCGACACGATCGTCTGGAGGGCATCGACGATCCGCGCCGCCGCGACGATCGGGTCGGAGGTTTCGTGCGGCGCGGCGCCGTGGCCTCCGCGCCCCTCGACGTCGATCTGGAATTCGTCGACTGCCGCCATCATCGCCCCGCGGTGGACTCCGACCTTCCCGACGGGGAGCTGGTTCCAGAGGTGCAGGCCGATCGCCGCGCTCACCCCTTCCATCACTCCGTCGGCGACGCAGGCACGCGCCCCGCCGCCCCTCTCTTCGGCGGGCTGGAAGAGAAATCGCAGAGGGCGCGCCGCCGGATCCCGCTCGAGCCGACCGGCGGCGGCGAGCGCGATCGCGACGTGGCCGTCGTGGCCGCACGCGTGCATGCGCCCGGGCTCTTGCGAAGAGAACTCCTCGCCGCTCGCTTCGGAGAGCGGCAGAGCGTCCATGTCGGCGCGGACGAGAAGTCGGTCGCCGCCTTCTCCCAGATCCGCCACGACTCCGGTTCGACCGACGCCGCTCCGGGCGGCCGTTCCGAGCCGTTCGAGGCGCTCCGCGATTTTCGCCGCGGTGCGGATCTCTTCGAACGCGAGCTCGGGGTGCCGGTGAAGATCCCGTCGCATCTCGACGATCGAGCGGTACTCGTCCGCGGGGAAGCGATCCAGGAGCTCCGAGAGCGGTCCAGAAGGCGCCGGCACGCGGCGGATTATAGGAGCGGCTTCGAGGGTCATCGCGAGTGCAACGGCGGCGCTAAGATCTGCCGCATGATTCCTCTGCTCTCACCCGAGCTCGACCGGTACCTGCTCGATCTTCTCCCCGCTCGCGATCCGGTCCTCGCCGAGATGGAGGCCGTCGCCCGGAAGCGGGACGTTCCGATCGTCGGGCCGGCGGTCGCGACCCTGCTCGCGACGCTCGCGGAGTCGATCGGCGCGCGGCGGGTCTGCGAGCTGGGAAGCGCGATCGGATACTCGACCGCCTTCTTCGCGCGCGCCGTCGGCGCCGGCGGCAAAGTCGTCTACACCGACGGGGACGAGAAGAACGCCCGCGAAGCGAGTGGATACCTCGAGCGGCTGGGGCTTCGCGACCGCGTGGACGTGAAAGTGGGGGAAGCCGTGCGCCTTCTCGAATCGACCTCCGGCGACTTCGACGTCGTCTTCATCGACATCGACAAGGACGGATATCCACGGGCTCTGGAAGCCGCGGCGCCGCGCGTCTCACCCGGCGGTTATCTCCTCGCGGACAACGTCCTCTGGTCCGGGAAGGTGGTCGACCCCTCGCAGAAGGACGCCGCGACCGAAGGGATCCGGGAATTCAACCGCCGCCTCTTCGCGCGCCCCGACTTTCGATCGGTGATCGTGCCCTTGCGGGACGGCGTGGCGATCGCGCGGAAGATTCCTCTCTGATGAGCGACCGCGAAGATCTTTTCCAGCGCTTCCACTTCTTCGCCGCGGGCGAGGATCTCGACGTGTTCGAAGGCGCTCTGCTCGTCGCGGCGCTCGTCGATCCTGACGAGGACCTCACCGCCGCGCGGGAGGCGGTCGAGTCCCTCGCCTCCCGCGTCCGGGACCTGATGGCGTCCGGAGATCTCCCGGTCGAAGCCCTGTGCCAGGTTCTCTTCGTCGAGGAAGGTTTCCGCGGAGACCAGGAGTCGTACGACGAGCCCGAGAATTCCTCGGTCGCGCGCGTTCTCGCGGCCCGGCGGGGGATGCCGATCACGCTTTCGATCGTCACGGTGGAGATCGCCCGGCAGGCCGGGCTGCGGCTGTCCGGCATCGGTCTGCCTGGTCACTTCGTCGTCGGCGGAGAAGAGCTTCCCGAGGAGACCTACCTCGACCCGTTCGACGGCGGCGTCCTTCGCGACCGCGAGTCGGTCTCGCGCCGCGTGAGCACGGTCTTCGGAACCCCGCTCTCGCTTCCGGAAGAGATCTTCGCACCGGACACCGAACGCGCCATCCTCGCTCGCGTCCTCTCGAACCTGCGCCGCTCGTGGGAGCGGCGCGAGAAATATCCGGAAGCGCTGGAGGCGCTCCGCTGGGCCGAGATCCTCGACCCCGAAGAGGTCTCGTACCGCCGCGAGCGCGGCCTGCTTCTGTTGAAGAGCGGGCGGACCGAAGAAGCACTCGCCGCGCTCGAGTCGTACGTCGGCGCGGCGGAAGGAGAGGACGCCGACGCCGTGCAGAAGCTGATCGGGGTCGTACGGGAGCGGGGGCTGACGTCGGGCGGCGCGGAGCTCGTCGTCGTGAGCTCACCGGAGAAGAGAGTCTTCACCCTGGAAGAGGCCCGCTCTCTCCTTCCGAAGGTCAAGGAGCTCACTTCGGAGGCGGTCTTCAAGTTCGCGCGGCTCTCCGAAGGCGACGAGACCGAAGAGGAACGCCAGGGGGTCGTCGGCGAATGGGCTCGAGAGATCCTCGCGCTCGGCGCGGAGATCAAGGGACTGTGGTCGCGCTCGGCGCGGAGATCAAGGGACTGTGGCTCGTGGACTTCGACTCGGGCGCCGGCTATTACTGCTGGAAGTATCCCGAGACGTCACTCGAGTACTTCCACGGCTACGAGGAGGGCTTCGGCGGCAGGCTGCCGCTCCAGTGACCGCGAAGCGGTCATCCTGAGCGAAGCGAAGGATCTCTTCCTCGACGAGGGAGGGATTAGCGCCGTCTCGACGACGGCGCTTGTCGCGCTCTGCGGTCGTTCGCAAGCTCACGCGCGCACACAGCGCTCGGTGCCCTCGTCGCTACGCTCCTCGGAATGACAGCTTGGTCGTTGTTGTCACCGACCGCCCGTAGACCGATACGGTCGCCTGGCGGAACAGCCCCGAAGTCTTGCGGTACACGAAGTCGATCTTCCGGATGAATCGATTTCGACCGGGCAGGTCGATCGCGCGAGTCTGGGTGTTCGGCGCGAAGTAGAGGCGCGTTTCGGGACGGAAATCGCTTCCGTCGCCGAAGACCACCCGGATGTCGTACATCTCGACGGGCGCCCCCTCCACGACGAACTTCAGCTGACGGAAACGGCCCTGGGAACGGCCGACGTCGAGCGTGTCGTGGTCGACGAGGAAAGACACGCTTTTCGTCCCGAGGAGCTCCCAGTCGCCGCCGGAGCGCGAGGCGCACGAGACGGCCAGAAGCGAGATTCCGAACAGAGCGAGGAACCGGGTGATCGTTCGCATGGAACCTCCTCTCGAGTGTTTACGTCGGCGGCCAGGACGCCCCCGGAGACAGCTCCACGATCTGGGTCGCGAGACCACGCCGGTCGATCTCGCGACGGAGCTCGGACGGCTTTCCGGGCAGGACCGGGAACGTCCCCCAGTGCATCGGGATCACGCGCGGGACGTCGAGCAGCTGGCAGGCCTTCGCCGCCTCGCGCGGGCCCATCGTGTAGAAGTCGCCGATGGGCAGCAGCGCGAGATCGGGCTCGTAGAGCTCGCCGATGAGAGCCATGTCGGCGAAGACGTTCGTGTCGCCGGCGTAGTAGATCCGGAAACCGTCCTCGAACGTCATCACGTAGCCGCACGGATCGGACGGGAAATTCGTTTCCCTGCCCGCGCCGGAGGTGCCGGAGGAGTGAACGGCGTGCACCATCCGGAACTCGATTCCCTCGACCTTCTGGCTGCCCCCCTTGTTCATGCCGGAGACCTTCTCGACGCCGTTCGCGCCGCAGTGGAGCGCGAGCTCGAAGATGCCGACGAAAGTTGCGCCGGTCCGTTTCAAGAGCGCGATCCCGTCTTCGCCGAAATGATCGAAGTGTCCGTGACTGGCGGCGACGACGTCGACCTTCCCCCAGTCGAACCCCTTCGGGAACTTCGGGTTGTTACCGATCCAGGGATCGATCGCGACGCGGACCAGTTTCGGAGACTGAATCAAGAATGTCGCATGACCAAGCCACGTCACCTTGCCGCCGAATCTCTTTGCCGCCACTCTAGAGCCTTCCCCAGGCGACCCGCGGGATCAGGATCGCGACGAACTTCTCGAGGCCGGCGCGGTCTTCTTCGTCGAAGCGTCCGGTCTCGGGAGAGTCCACGTCGAGCACGCCGCGGAGGACGTTCTCCTCGATCACGGGGACCACGATCTCCGACCGCGACGCCGGATCGCACGTAATGTGCCCGGGGAACCGGTTGACGTCGGGCACGACGACGGTCTGCCGCCGCTCGGCGGCCCCGCCGCAGACCCCTTTTCCCACTGGGATTCGCACACAGGCCGGCTTGCCCTGAAACGGGCCGAGCACGAGGTCTTCTCCGCGCAGCAGATAGAAACCGCACCAGTTGATGCGGTCGAGCGAGTGCGCGAGGAGAGAGGCTGCGTTGGCGAGGTTCGCGAGAGCGTCGGTCTCGCCTTCCACGAGCGCGACGAGCGAACGCGTCAATTCCTCGTAGGAAGCCGCCTTTGGAAGACCGGAGTGGACAGGTGTCTCGAACACGCCCGGATTTTACCGTCTAGGATGGCCCGCGATGTCACCACTCCGGGGCCGCGCGCTCGCGGTCTACGTTTTTCTCTGTGCGATCTGGGGGTCCACCTGGCTCGTCATCAAGATCGGGCTTCAGTACCTTCCGCCGCTCCGCTTCGCCGGTTTTCGGATGGCGCTCGCCTGCCTGCTCCTCGCGCCGTTCGCCTTCCGCCGCGGCGTACGCCGCCCGACCGCGCGTGAGACCGCCTTAGTCGCGCTCGCCGGGTTCCTCCAGATCGGCGTGGCGTACGCGCTCATCTTCGTGGCGCAGCAGTGGATCGAATCGGGGCTCTCCGCCCTGCTCTTCGCGACCTTCCCACTGTGGGTCGGTCTCCTCGCCCACTACTTTCTCCCGAACGAGCCTCTGACGGCGCGGACGCTCGCGGCAGCGGCGCTCGGGCTCGCCGGGGTCGCGCTCATCGAGGGACTGACGGTCCTTCGCGCGTTCGAAGCGGAGCCGTCCGGACTGGTCCGCGGGGGCGCGCTCGTCGTCGCCTCTGCCATCGTCGCTGCGGTCGCGAACATCATCAACAAGAAACATCTGGGTCAGGTCGCGCCTGTGCGCAACGTCTGGGGAGAGACCCTCGTCGGGGCGGCGTTTCTGCTGGCGATGGCGGCGATTCTCGAGCGGGGCGCGCCGGCCCGGTGGACTCCGCAGGCGCTCGGCGCTCTCGCCTACCTGACCGTCTTCGGGACCGCGCTGACGTTTGTCGGCCTCTTCTGGCTGATCAAGCGCGTGCCGGTCGCGATCGTCGGAACGATCCCCCTCGTGGACACATTGATCGCGGTGATGCTTGGCGCCATCGTGCTCGGCGAGAAGCTCCCTGCCCGGACGCTCGCGGGGGGCGCGCTCATCCTGACCGGCGTGTTCCTGACGGCGCGGGGGAGTCGGGCCCAGGCCGCGGCGGGGGCATGATTCTCAAGGTTGGGTATGACACCTCGGTCTGGATCGAAGTTTTTCGCAGATCTCCTCGGCTGCAGCTCGACGACGTCACCGAGCTCGAGGAGGTCGTCACCTGCCTTCCGGTGGTCCAGGAAGTACTTCAGGGCTTTCGCGACGAGGGAGCCTTCCGAACAGCGCGGGAGGCGATGCTGGCGATGCCGGTGGTCGAGTCGCCGCTTTCCCAAACGGTGTTTGAAGAGGCGATCGCTCTCTATCGAGCGGCGCGTCGAGCCGGGCTGACGATCGGATCGGGCGTTGATTGTCTGATCGCCGCCTGCGCGATTCGCCACGGTCTGACTGTGCTCCATCACGACCGAGACTACGGGCTGCTCGAGCGAGTCAGTCCGCTGGCGTCGCGCGATCCGCTGGCCTAGTCACTTCTCCGGGCGTTCCGGCAGTTTCAGCAACCAAAGATCTCCCGTGATCCGCCCGCGCGAGTAGATGAGCTGCTTCCCGTCCATCGAAAGGCGTGGATCCTCGATGAAGAGACCGGACTCGGGGAAGTTCGTGACCTTGAGAGGCTCGGCCTTTCGCCAGCCCTGCGACGGCCCCGGGAGCCGATACACGTTCTTGTGGTCCGTCTGGTAGTAGAACCAGTTCCCGGAGGGCGAGAGCATCGGATGCCCGCTCCCCCTCTTGCCCGGGGTCGAGGCGACCACGCGCGTCTCCCCACCATCGATCGGGTGCGCGCGAATCGTGAGGTAGCTCTGGGCCGACGATTGGTAGACGATCCACTTGCCGTCGTTGCTCACGACGTGGAGCGGCGCCCGCGTCTCCTCGTTGGTCACCCGGCGGGATTTCCGCGTCGCGAGATCGAGGTGGTACAGGTAGTAGTCCGACGTCGAGCAGTAGGTGATCCCGCGGCTGTCCGGCATCCAGTACGGTACCCGGCCTTTCCCGACGAGCTGCCGCGGGCCCGCGCCGTCGGAGGCCATCAGCCAGACCTCGAGCTTTCCCGGTTGGCCCGCGGGCGCCCTTTCGAAGAGGATCGACTGCCCGTCGGGGGACCACTTGGGCCGGCCGTCGCTGAAGGCCGGGTCGCTCGTCAGCTGGTACGCCGCCTGCCCGGGGTCGAGTCTCCAGAGACGGCCGGCGTTTTCGTAGGCGACCGACCTGCCGTCGGGGGACAGGCTCTTCCACTCGATGTCGTTGTTGCCGGACGTCAGGACCTTCACTTCGCCGGTCACCCGTCCGAGCTCGGCGTCGAACGGCAGCGTCTCGAGATTGAACGTCTGTTCGAGCCCGGTGAACGCGATCTGTCTTCCGTCATGCGAGATCGCGGCCTGGGTATCGACGCCGCGTCCGACGGTCACCGGTTCGGCGGGGCCGTCGGCTTCGCCCTTCGCCGGCGAGAACGGAATCCTCCAGAGCGAGTAGTTCTTCCCCGGGTCCGCGTTCGAGTAGACGACCGAGCGGCCGTCGGGGGCCCAGACGGGGCGGCGTCCCCGGCAGAGGACCTTCGCTTCTCCGCCCGAGCTCGGGACGACGTGCACACGGAACTGCTCCGACTGGAAGAGGATCCACTTTCCATCCGGGGACAGTGTCGGATAGAGGATGTAGCGAAAGACTCCTTCTCCGCCTGGCGGGCGGATCGGGATTTCCCGCGACTCCCCTCCGGTGGCGGGGACGCGGAAGATCTTCTTTTTGAAGGCGCCGCCGCCCATGAA